>Ga0233429_1001356_pt1 | contig 30078 bp, 33 predicted proteins | sample SI_118_April2016_3_FD_179879 | JGI IMG/M metagenome (GOLD analysis project Ga0233429, IMG submission 179879) | Seawater microbial communities from Saanich Inlet, British Columbia, Canada - SI_118_April2016_135_MG | ecosystem: Environmental > Aquatic > Marine > Inlet | place: Canada: British...
ATCTCCAGCTTCTCTCTTTTGTCTTTTTCATTTTTTGAGATGAATGCAACCCTTGACAAAGATAAACTTAAATTATCGCCCTTTTGGCCTAATTCTTGCTTAGCTCTATTAAACCCATCTACTTGATCCAACATGAGCTGATGATCCCCAGAAAGAGGTGTCGTTAATATATGAAAGCCTTTTTTAGTGCACTGATAAATCCCTTCTGGATTAAGAACAGCCATCATAATTGGTGGGCCATTTTCAGTCATGGGCCTTGGCATAACCGTCAATTTATCAAAATTATAGTATTTCCCTTTCCAGGACACTTCTTCTTTGGTAAGAAGTGCATTTAAGACGTCAAGTGACTCATCGAATTTTTCTCGGCTTTCTTCAAGGGGTGAATCTAAAAGAGCCATCTCGTAGGCAAAAGCACCCCTACCAACCCCTAAGATTAGTCGATTGTTAGTAAATATTTGTGAGGCAATGACTTCACCAGCGTAAACCCTCATATCATGAAGAGGTAACACCACAACAGCAGTAATGATGTTTATCTTTTTTGTGGCCTGTGCAATCTTGATCGCAAAATGGAGTGGTGCAGGCATCATTAAAATATTAATTAAATGATGCTCTGTCAATGCAACACTGTCGTACCCTCCTTGATCACAAAGAACGGCCTGCTCAAACATATCGTTGAATAGATGATTTCCAGTGTATTCTTTAGTCCTCAGATAGGAGGATAATTGTTGGCAAAACTTCATAGAATTTGAGTTAACAGGATCAATATTTGCTATGACAACTTTATCACAAACTAAAACTATATTTTTTCTAATTTAAAACTAAAATATAATGCAACTGTGAACAAATTCATAGTATCAATTTTTGTCGTCATTCTTTTGGCTGTAAGTCTTATTTACAGGGATATTTATTTAATTCTGAAGCTTGTTCTGTATTTTGGTTTTTGGTGGTCGATTATATGGCTCACAAAGTATCTATCAAGAGACTTCACCGATGGCAGAAAGAATGATTTTTTTGGAGAATGAATTGAATGATTAATAAATCTGAAATCGTCATTGTCAGCAATCGACTCTATCACCTAGGCATCAAAAAAGGAGAGATTGCCCAAAACGTCTTTATCGTTGGTGATCCTGCACGCGCGATTCGTGTCTCAAAACAATTTGATAGGATAGATTGTGAAGTCTCTAACCGTGAATACCTGACTTTTACAGGTGAATACAAAGGTATACCAGTTTCAGTGATTGGAACAGGTATTGGCACAGACAACGTTGAGATCGCCCTGGTTGAGGCCTTCATTGCCCATGAATTTAATTTAAAGAAAGGTACTCGGGATCAAAACTGCCCACCAATGACTATCATTCGACTTGGGACTTCGGGAGGTATACAGCCGGATGTCACCCCTGGTTCACTTGCAATCTCATCTTACGCGCTCGGACTTGATACCACGGGTATTTATTATGATCAGCCAACAGAGGATGAGATAATCAAAAGAATTGAGAAGGATTCAGCAGAAATCCTAAATAATGCAATTGAGAGTTCATCAAGATTTAAAGGGAAAATTTTTCCTTACGCCTCAAAAGCTTCAACAGAGGTGACCAATGCTTTAATTAATCAAGCCAAGATTAGCGGTTTAGAATTCGACACTGGAATTACAGTCTCCTCTCCTGGATTTTACGGGCCCTCTTCTCGCTTTATTGATGGATTGAAAAACACTCTTCCAGATATCAAAGGAAGCCTCTCAGAGCTTAATATCAACGGATTAAAGGCTCACAACATGGAAATGGAGTCTAGCCTCCTTTTTCATTTATGCACTCAAATGAAATACCGTGCAGGGACAATATGCACTGTGATTAGTGGACCGACAGAGAGCGACTCGATTATTGATTATGAAGCTGCGATCGGTAACACAATCAATATTGGACTTAACGCTTTAGTTGAGCTGAACAATTCAAAATTAGCTAATCTTAATAACTAAATAAGATCCACTTTTCTAACTTTGATTTTAATTATATAATGCAGCTATGAGTAAAAAAAATGGGCTAAATACTGAAATATTGGATACCGGAATGACACTTCAAACCCACTACAAAAAGGGTTTGAAAGATGGCTCTGAAACATACTACTACACCAATGGTCAAAAAGCATCGGAGGGCTTTTATGTTGACAATAAACTCGAGGGCTCCTTAACTTATTGGTATGAAAACGGATACAAGGCCTCAGAAGGCTTTTATGCAAACGACAAGCCTGAGGGATTGCAGACTGCGTGGGACGAAAATGGTCATATTGAATCAGAGCAGGAATATAAAAACGGTGTATTGCATGGCAAATCGATTTTTTATGAAGACGGCGCTATAACCTCAGAATATATTTTGAAGAACGGCGATGTCATTGAAGAAATCACTAAAAATAAGGCGCATTAAAAATGCTGAAAATTTATAGTCAGAACTATGTCTAAACCGGTCAGTTTTTATTTCGGCTACGGATCAAACCTTTCAAAGGAGCAAATGAACCTCAGGTGTCCTGACTGTGAATACTTCATTTCTGGGAAATTGCCTCAGTATGAATGGCTTATTAACCAAAGGGGTTATGCAAGCATAAAGCCATTGAAGGAGGCCTTTGTTCTTGGAGAGGTATTCAAACTAAGTAACAAGGATATAGAGTATTTGGATATCTATGAAAACGTATCAGAAGGCTTTTATAGAAAGCATTATCTAGATATTTTGACTGAGGAAGGGGTAATCGAATGTTTAGTTTATATTGCCTCAGACAACAATAATGGTGTCGCACAATCTGAATATATTGACCGGATTAATGACGGAATTAATAGCGCTAGCCTTCCTTTTGATTATGTTAAAAATTGGATTAGACCTTTTATTCCTGAAAATTAAAGGATTGTCATCAAATTGTCTTTTTAAGAGTTCTTAAATCACATATCCATAAATTAATAATTTACACTTTTGTGTATACTTAAGTTCAAAATTAAAACATTAGATTGATGTACTGTATTAAAACTGAAATTCCACAAGAAATATGCGATATCGATGATGAATTAAAGGCCATTTATCACAGCAAGGATACGGTTTGTATTTGGGTATTAAAAACTCGAAAAGATAGAAATCGATTTATGGAAAAAACTTCTGGAATGCTCAAAAATGAAAGAGAGGAATACTTTGAATCTTTTTATGATTAAACGGCAAAGGAATTTACTATGAGTTGGTGGTCAACTGTAATTGGTGGTGCAGTAGGTTTCATGATAGGAGGCCCTTTAGGCGCCATGCTCGGGGTCGCCTTTGCAGGGAATTTTTCAAAAAGAAAATCACACTCTGGCTTCAATAAAAATTTTGGTCCAGGCAACCAACAGCGCGTTCAAGCTGCCTTCTTTAGTGGCGTATTTTCAGTCATGGGCTATATCTCCAAGGCGGATGGTAAGGTCTCAAAATCAGAGATTATCCTGGCTCAGCAAGTCATGCAGCATATGCAATTATCCGAAGACATGATAAAAGTTGCCAAAGACCTCTTTAATCAAGGAAAACAAGATAACTTCAACTTGGATGAGGTTCTTGAGCAGTTACGCGTTGAAACGCATAGAAGAACACACTTAATTCGTATGTTCTTAGAAATTCAAATTCAAGCGGCTTATGCCGATGGTGTGTTCGATAAAAGTGAGCATAATGCACTTAAATATATTTCCCAAAAGCTTCACTTCCCACTTCACGAGTTAGAAAACCTTATTCAACAGTTTTCAGCCTCTAGAAGTGGCTCTAAGCAGACCTCTGTTGAGGATGCATATAAGGTGTTAGGGGTTGACGAATCATTGAACGATAAAGAGATTAAACGAGCCTATCGAAGACTGTTGGCGCAGCACCATCCTGATAAACTCGTTGCCAAAGGCTTACCTGAAGAAATGCAAAAATTAGCCAACGAAAAGACACACGAAATTATCACTGCTTATGAGGCAATCAAGAAGCATCGCGGAATACGTTAACTAAAAACTATTCTTTAATAATCGGCTCTCGAGGCACATGAGTGATAATTTCTGGCTCACTTGATGTAACTATAGCTGTTTCCCCTACTGCCATCGAAAGTCCTGTTTTACGATCATTGAGAATCATATGCGTAAAGAACGTCATGTTTTCCTCTAAGACCAATGGATTTCCCTCAAAAATCAGTGGCTGTTCCATCCAGGTAGGTGGCCACATAGCTCCCATTGTGTAACCAGCAACCGTCAAAACAGCGTCCTTTTCACCGCGCTCCTCTAAAGTATTTCTATAGACATCAAAGAGCTCACCAACGGTTTTTCCAGGCCTTATAGTAGACTGAACTCTATCAAGAGCAATGACGCTAGTTTCATGCATCTCAAGATGGCGCTTGTTGATTTCTGGACCGGTAAGAACAACACCCATACAGGCGACATGGTAGTGCCTATAGGCGAGCCCAAGTTCAAGCGTCACTTGGTCATTATTTAATACGTTTTTGCGTTTCGATGTATAGCGTAGATTTAATGCAGAATCTCCACTACCAAAAGGAGGGATATGTGCGGGAAGATCAGCGTCTAGACGGAAAAGTGTATCATAAAACGTGGCATAAATATCACCCTCAAAAGCGCCCGGATATGTAGCGTCGATCACTTTATCCATAACAATATCCATAACCTCGCCAGCTTTTCTAAAATAGGCAAGCTCCTGAGGGCTTTTAACCAAACGAAGTTGGCGAATAAAGTCGGGTGCTGGGCTGAGATCACACCAGTCCTTTAGTGCTTCATTAATTTCTATGAAGAGTCTCGGTGTTAGTCCCATCGTGTCGACTTGAATTCCAACTCTTTTTCCTTTCATGTGATGAGAGCTCAGCATATCCTTGATATGCTGAGAACGAGAAAAATTTTGTGAATCAGGAGAAATTCTTACGTCCTCACAGATTGATGAGTAATAAAGATTTCCTAAATCAGCTGGCCTTGCTAAGTGAGTTAATGCCCCGCTCGCTGAGATAAACATCGCCCCAAAGATACAAAAGCCATCACTTTCGTAACCAGTCAACCAGTACATGTCTTCAATTTTGAATATTAATAAGCCATCTAGCTCAAGTTCTTGTAGTTTTTTTTGAGTTACTTGTTGACGCTGAATGAACTCTTCTTTGCTAAAATGATTGTAAGACTTATTCATTATTTTATTAATATATGAAGATTGATAAGGCAACTTTAACTGATATTCCTCAACTTTGCACTCTTTTAGATGAACTGTTTAGTCAAGAGGCAGAATTCACTCCTAATCATACGTTACAAGAAAAAGGCCTAAGCAAGATTATAAGTAATGAAAATGTCGGTGTAATTCTAGTTGTGCGAAAATCACAAAAATTAATAGGGATGGTAAATATACTTTTTACTATTTCAACGGCACTAGGTGGAAGAGTTGGAAATCTGGAGGATTTTGTTGTATTGCCAGAATATAGGAATTGTGGAATAGGCACAAAACTTCTTTCCTACGCAGTTACTTTTGCTGAAAAGAATGACTGTCAAAGAATTACACTATTGACTGACGATGACAACGAAGATGCCCATCGTTTTTATGCTAGAAATGGGTTTTATCGCTCCTCAATGGTGCCATTTAGACTAAATACTCTGGATACTTAGATTCTATTATTTGTTTGAGGAAAAGAAATCTTTCTGGAGGTCTGTTGCCCTCTTTAACCCATTGCTTGAAGTTTATATGGTGTTCTCACAACGCCCATCTCTTCGGCCATTTTTTTAGCTGCATCCGAGTTAAACATTGCCATCATGCCTGCCGGATCAAAAACATCAACGACAACAATAGCGGTATTGTCATCTATTTTTCCAACCTTAGCATTTCTTGAGAATTGTGCTCTTTGATCAGCAAGGTCATCAAAGCCTTTCTTCCAATCATCAAACGTTCCATTATTAATTTCAATCATAACCATTGTATTCATTGTCTTCCCCTAAGTTTTCTAATAGTATTTTTTAGTGCTTTGCAAAATCAGTATATACCCAAGATCTTGCTCAGGTCAAGTTGACATCTATTTATATATTGAAGCAATTGGTTTAATTCTCCTCAACTCTTCTTATCGTAAAAATACCTAAGACAACCAAAACTAGACTATTAATCATCCATAGAGGGGCCACAATGCTGTCTCCACTGTTTGATAACTGCTCAGGACTCAAGATAGCAAGATAAGCAAACATTACAAAGGAGGTAAGTGATAATAAACCCGATAGCCAATTAGGGAAAAGGTTGGTGCATAAATATCCTAATCCAGTGAAGAATATTCCAAGATACATAATAGACCAGCCTGTCCATGCAATCGCCTCTCCAATTAAATTAGATTCAGCACTTAGTTCTGCACTATTTATAGCATCTGAAACAAGTCCCATAATCAAACCAACAACTATCATTAGTAACCCGGCGTCAATGTATGTCTGAACTTTTATAAAAGCATTTTTATTAACATTTCTTGTCATCATAAAAGCTAGTGGGATAGTAATCAATGCATAAGCTGCAATTTTTTCTGTATGCCCCTTATCTAAAATGCCTGTTTCACCAAGAAGCATATAAACAGCGATTGAACCTAAACCAGCGATTATAAAGAATATTCCATTAACCATTTTATCTGTCATAACTCATCTCCATATTATTTAAATTGTTATCCTAAACAATAATACAGCGTACATCAAACAAAAATTTGGATAGATTAAGTTAAGCGACAAATGACTTATATATGTCATTTACTAGATTGTTTTTGAAAAGCTGGCTTCAGTAGATCCCAAATAACTATCAAAAACCATACAAATATTTCTGACAAGTAGTTTTCCTCTCTCCATAACTATTATAGAGTGGCTATTAAATTCAATCAGGCCGTCATTTTGCATTTGCTGTAGTTTCTCTACACTCTCTGCAAAATAGTTTGTAAATATAAAACAAAAGCGCTGTTCAAGTTTCAAAATATTCACCTCAAAATGACAAATCAGCTCCATAATGAGTGCTCGTCTTATTTTGTCATCTTTATTGACAATTAAACCCTTGCTGATAGGTAGTTGCTCTGATTCTAATGCTTGACAGTATCTCTCCAGACTCTTTTCATTTTGAGAAAAGCTATCTGCCACCTGACCTATCGAACTTACACCAAGACCAATAATGTCACACTCTGAATGGGTTGAGTAGCCCTGAAAATTTCTGTACAAATTACCCTCACTTTGAGCGATAGCGAGAGGATCATTCGGAAGAGCAAAATGATCCATACCAATATAGATATAGCCTTGATCGATTAAGTATTCTAATGAATACTGAAAAATTTTAAGCTTTTCAGCTGGGCTCGGCAATTCTTCTAAGATAATCCTTCTTTGCGGCTTAAATAGTTTTGGTAGGTGCGCGTAATTAAAAAGAGAAATTCTTTCTGGACGAAGCTCATTAACTTTTTCAAGCGTTTTTATAAATGTATCTTTTGACTGCCTAGGTAAGCCATAAATTAAGTCAATGCTTATGGAATCAAAACCATTTTTTCTTGATAGATCAATAACTGCTTTTGTTTGTTCAAAGCTCTGAACTCTGTTGACAGCTTTTTGAACGTCTAAATCAAAATCCTGAACACCAATACTGATTCGGTTAAATCTTGCGATAGCTAAAGACTCTATTAGATTTTTATCTATCCCACGTGGATCAATTTCAATGGAGTATTCGCCATTTAATTCAAAATTGAATGCCTGTTGTAACTTATTACTTAGTTGAATTATTTGCTCGCCCGACAAAAAAGTTGGTGTGCCACCACCAAAATGCATCTGTTTAACTATTTGCGTTTTATCAAACAAGAGCGACTGCATGTCAATCTCTTTATATAATGCATCCAAATAAGGCTTCGCTTTGGCTTTATCTTTCGTTACAACTTTATTACATCCACAGTAATAACAAACCGTGTTACAAAAAGGAATATGACAATACAATGAAATTGATGATCTGCGACGACTGCTTAAATCGGTCTGTTGTTCGTATTCTTCGAGAGAAAATTCCGAAAAATTATTGGCCGATGGATATGAAGTGTATCTTGGGCCAGAGCGGTTATACCTATTGATTAAATCAATGTCAAAGAGTCTCATATTAAGGTTTCATTGGCCGAATCGATAGTTGGCTTAGAATTTCTAAGAATGATGGATTGTGATTATATATACAGAATTGAAAGGTAAACTTGATTTGAATCAATAATAATATCGATTATAAGAGTTTGAGGGTAAGGGGGAGTCCCTTTGACCTCGTGGATAGATATATACACCTGCCCTCAAGATCAAACGAAATTTGACTTAGGTCAATTAATTAAATTCAAAATAATGTTATTATTAAATCAATACGCTACGGCCGAGTTTCGGGCAGCGGCCAAAAAAGGTGTCCGACTTTGTTTTTGATTATAATTTTTTCAAAAAGAAGGTTGGGATATGAAATTTGGCTATTTTGCAAACTTAACAAACTGGGATCATCGTCCCTACACCCAAGTTTTGGATGAAACCAGAGAGATTGCTCAGTATTGTGATAATACTGAATGGGATTCAATTTGGCTAACTGAACATCATCTAAATCATGAGGGTATGGACGCTTGCCCTAACCCGCTTATGATGTGTGCTGATCTTGCTGGTCGCACCAAACAGATTAGACTTGGTCAAGCAGCTAACATCATTACATATAGAAATCCACTTCGCTGTGCTGAGGATATTGCCATGTTAGATCATATGTCGAATGGGCGTATAGATGTAGGTATAGGTCGGGGCGTCTATGGAAGAGAAGCTGTACATATGAATGTTAATGCAGATTTAAAAGATCAAGCAAAAAACTTTCGTTTGTTTGATGAAACTCTGACTATTATGAAAAAGGCCTGGACAGAGGAAACTTTTAGACATCAAGGTGAATTTTATAAGTACCCCAGCCCTGGTTTTATATGGAAACATGACATGAGCCCACCTAATCCAGATCTGGTGGATATGAAAACGCATGAAATGAAAAAAATTGGAATTGTACCTCATCCTTTACAACAACCTCATCCACCCTTATGGCAAGTCGTGGATGGTCATCGTTCAATTGATTGGGCAGGTCGAAATGGATTAAAAGTTATTATGTGGATTCCCACAGTCAAAGCACTCAAAGAACGTTTTGAAGTTTATCGAAAAGCTAGATCTGAAACTGAAAATCGTTCTGTTCCGCTTGGTGAAGGAATTTCTTTAGTCCGTGATATGTTTGTGGCTGACTCTATGGACGAGGCTCGTGATAAAGCCGCTGAAGGCTTGCTCACTTATTTACGATGGATTGCTCATTGGCGCGGGTTGGGTAATCACTTGAACCCTGGCGAAACTATTCCAGAAACACCAGGAAAACTTGATTTACTGACCTATGAATTTCTTCATCCACGAAACCTTTTATTTGGCACAGCTGAATATGTTAGCGGCAAAATCGAAGAGCTTCGTGATGAATTAAAGCTACAACATTTACAAGTTTGGTCAAATTTTCCTTGCATGAAACAGAATGATGTAATGAGCAGCATACGTAAGTTTACAGAAGAGGTAATACCTAAGTTTGAGGATACTAAAACAAGGAGAGTAGTATGAGGTTATCAAATCTACTAGATGAAAAAAAACTCGCTAATGGTTTGCCATCATTAGCTTACACGGATAGTGAATTTTGGCAGATAGAATGCGAAACTGTATTGGCTAACAATTGGACTTTTGTTGGCTTTGCCCATGAACTTAAGGAGTATGGTGATGTTTTGCCGATTTCAGTAGCTGAAAAACCTATACTTTTAGTTAAGAATACAAATGGAAATATTGTTGCATTTCATAATGTCTGTAAGCATCGGTGTCTTAAGTTAGTTGATCAAGCAAAAAATGTTGGACAGATGATTTGCTGCCCTTATCATGCTTGGACTTTTGATCTTGATGGAAAATTATGCGCATCACCTTTTTTTGGAGGGCCTGATAGAGATCAGCCATCAGATTTTAATGCAGATGATCATTGTTTAGAGTCGGTGAGAATCAAAGTCTGGCACGATTGGATTTTTATTAATCTTAATGGTAACGCACCACCTTTTGAAGAATATGCTGCGCCTTTAATTAAAATACTTAAAAATGTTAATTTTAAAAAAATCTCTCCAGTTGGAACGCTTGAATTTGAAAAAATATCTACAAATTGGAAATTTCTCATCGAGAATTTCATTGAGCCATATCATGTTCCATTTGTACACTCAAAAACAACAAAACAAGCCCTTCAAGATCATTACACTATTGTTGAAGGAAGATGCTTGGGAAGTGGTGTAAATTTAGATGAAGAAAATACGTCTAGTGATAAACTGTCTGTTTCTTCAAAGTATCTATCTTTGTTTCCAAACTTTATAATTGGAACTTACTTCCCTGATCAAAGATATATTGGAGTCCATCTTAACCAAGCTATTGGTCCAAATTGCACTTCCCAAAAAAGAGTAATCTATACTGCAGAAGGCCATGAGCTTACAAAAGATGAAATTGAATTTCATAAAAAACTTTGGACCCAAGTTCACAAAGAAGATCATGAAATATGCGAGTGGCTTCAACAAGGACGTGCTTCACCTGTAGCAAAAAAAGGAGGAGTGTTGTCACCTCATTGGGAAAATCATGTTCGTGAATTTCAGAAACTCGTAATTAAGTCAGTTATGGAATATTCAAAAATCGATCAGGAAAAAATACAATTCTAAAATAAATAAATAATTTTTCAATTGATCTCATATATACTGATTTTCTACAAGGACCCCTATTCTTAAAATAACTTGTATGCCAGTAATTGTTCTGCCTAAGATGAGTGCGTGGACATCATGCGTACCTTCATAAGTATTAACTGTTTCAAGGTTCATCATGTGGCGAATAATGTGGTATTCATCGACAAATCTTGAACCTCATACACAGCATGATATATAGAGCCTACAAACATTGCCTCCAGTTTCTTTGCATCTACCACTGCTTCAGCACGTTCAGAGGATTGTTTGGCTACTTCAAACTCTTCCCATGAGTCAAAGTATAGTTCGAATGATTGATAATATTTTGGTGTGACTTCTCCCTTGCTCTCTCCTTTCAAATACACGAGTTTACGTAGGTTCGGATACTTGGCAACCAATGGCAGATGCACTTCTTTGACATAAAGATCAAACTTAATTGGGTTTTCACGGACCTTTCCTTCCCAATACGCACAAAATACTAACATACTTAATTCCTCCAATAATTCACATATTTGCAACCATGATTACCAACCACATTGTCTAAAAACCTTTCATTAAAAACGTTTAGGTAATGACTTTTATTTATTTATTTTCTATTTCAAAGACTCCATCAATCTCTACCGCAAACCCTAAAGGCAGGGAAGGAACACCGGCGTTTGTTCTTGAACAACGACCTGCATCGTCAAACACTTCAGCCATTAAGTCGGATGCTCCATTAACAACATTTGGGTGCTCTTTAAAATCCTCTACACAGTTCACAAATGCACCAAGTTTCACCACCCGCTTGACTCTATCTAGGTCACCATTGCAGGCCGCTTTTACTTGCGCGATTAGGTTTAGCCCACACATGCGCGCTGCATCGTAACCTTGATCAACAGTAAGATCACGACCAATCTTTCCTTGATATTTTATTTCCCCATTCCAGATCGTTACTTGTCCAGATAAAAATATTAGGTTCTCGCTTATGACATATGGCTGGTAGTTGGAAACAGGATTGGGTGCATCAGGCAACTCTATACCTAGCTCGATCAGTCTAGTTTCTATTTTCCTTCTCATTTAATTTCTCCTTAAGGTTGTAATCAAGTTTTATCAATAACTTTCTACTATTGGTTCCAACTCTTGTGCCTCCTGAATCATTTCTGAACCAGCCTTTAATGCTCTCAAACTTATCTCTGCGATTACTGGTTTTTGGAACGCTTTTATAGCTTCTGCGAATGCATCTAAATCAATAATGTCGGAATCTTTTATGAGTGCCGCCAAAGCCAGGATAACTATTGATAAACGGTTTACTTTTTTTGAGGTTTCGATTAATGGTAATCGAATAATTTTTGCATCTGTTGGTGGCAGATTGAGAGATTTTTCGACGAACATTATACAAGTAGATGGAAGTTTTTCGATGCGAGACTTTGTTTTCATTAATCCATCTTCTGAGACTAAAACAAAGTAATCAACAGTATCGATAGCTGTGTAATTTATCCACTCAGGAGCGACAATTATTTCTGATACAGAGTGTCCAGTCATTACTGTAATGGGATAGTCATCTTTCTGAGTGGCGCTCAACCCTGAGTACATTGAAGATTGAGCTAATAAAGTTCCAGCAGATCGTACTTTTTGACCAGCGCTACCAGCTATTACTATACCTGTTTGCCGCTTGACATTATTCTCAAATTTGGCTTCAATAGTTCGTGGCTTGGGTTCTGGAGTTGCTGTTTCTAAATATTTAGTTCGGTATTGAAATCCATATTCTGGACGAGGATTGTTAGCCACTAATCCGTACTTGAGATTGTTATTCTTCATAATATCTACCAAATCCTTTTTTTTGAGTTTGTTGTGTGGCATATAGTAAGCGCTGCACATTTCCCAGATGTCGAGCATTGAAAACCCGTTTTGGGATATTGCTTCAGCAATACGTTCAGGAAGATCTTTGTCAAAGGAGGTGCCACGATATGCCCAACAAGCTCCTGCAGCGATGGAGGTTCCGCAAAGATCCATAGCACCTTCAAAGTTACCCATTGGTGTTGTCGGCGTAATTCCATTAAAAGGCGTTGACACTGAGTGTTGTCCTCCCGTCATTCCATAATTAAAGTTGTTGGCTATCAATAATGTGATATCGATGTTACGTCGTGCTACATTTAATAGGTGCGTGCCACCTATACCGCAGCCGCCATCGCCCTTTAGAACGATAACAGTAAGTTCGGGACTTGCAAGCTTCAAGCCACACGCATAGGTTATTGAACGGCCATGTAGGCCATGGAAGCCTTGTGTAATAAAGTATCGATCTGAAAGACCAATGCACCCGATATCGGTCACAATAACAGTTTTGGCTGGATCGGGTTGCAGTTTGACAAGTGCCTTATCCAAAGCTTTAAGTATTGGACCATGTCCGCAACCAGGACAGAAAGGTAGGGGTCCAAATTCATTCGTTAAATAAGTATTGATAACTGGACTCATGATTTAGTTCCTCGTTCAATAATTTCATCGGGAGATAATAAGGTGGTATCCATCTTATTTACACCAACGACTTTGACTCCTGAAGGAGTCAAACGTTGAATTTCTTGTATGTATTGCCCCATATTCATTTCAGGGACAACTACTCTTTTTATACCCGACATAGCCTTATTAATAATAGTTCTTGGAACTGGATAAAGAGATTGCACGGTAATGGAGGACACTTTACATCCTTGTTCACGCATCTTTTTGACTGCTATGCTTACAGAACGTGAGGTTATGCCATAACTGATAATCAATATCTCTGCACCTACTTCGATATCTTGTTTAGCGAGTGCAATGTCGTCTTCAGCGCTTTCAATCTTAGCTGTATAGTGATCAATCATCCTCTGAATGGTTTCAGGGCTTGTTGTGAGATAGCCGGCTTCATCATGACTGGATGTCGTGAATCTAGTTATTTGGTCACCACCTATTTCTGCAAATTCAGGCACTTCATTTAATTCTTTAAACTTGTATGGCAGATATGAATCGCCCATATCTGAAACTTTACGATTAAATAGTTGTGGTAGTTCAACTTTCTCCAAATCCACACTTTCTCGTGTTACACCTATTTCCTTATTTGTCAGTAAAAATACTGGAACGCGATACTTTTCTGCTAAATTAAAAGCTCGATATGTGAGTTCATATGCCTCCGACACTGAGGTAGGACTTAGAACTATCATAGGCTGCCCGCCTGATGTGCACCAGCGTGTAAAGAGAATATCACCTTCAGCACCTTTGGTGGCGGCGCCTGTTGCTGGCCCTTGGCGTTGCACATTAATAATAACTAAGGGAGTTTCACCAATAACTGCAAGACCAATGTTTTCGCTATAAAGACTAATTCCAGGCCCGCTTGTTGCTGTTAGTGCTTTAGCTCCTGTCATAGCCGCTCCAATACACATACCAATAGATGCAATCTCATCTTCTGCCTGAATCGCTACACCGCCTACTCTGGGTAGTTTGTTCATCATATGATGTAAAATTGATGATGAAGGTGTGATCGGGTATCCCGCAAAAAAATTACAATTAGCTTTTAAAGCACCTCGTGCAATAGCTTCGTTACCTTCAATAAATTCTAATCCCACGACAGATTTAACCCTGTAAATATCAGATTTTTTTGTATTGAGAATACAAGTTTTTCAGCTCTATAAACCATTCAATGCAAGTTTTTTGTCTGGTGTCATATACATTGCATCGAAAGGACAAATATTTTCACAAAGATTGCAACCTATACAGTCTTCAGGTGTCGTCTCAATCTTATCACTGCCAATGTGCAAAGCTTCATAGAAGCATACTTTTACACAGATGGTGCATCTAGGAAATTTACACTTTTCGTGATCCACTAATGAGTAAGTTGGTTCCGCTTCAAATAATTGTTTTAAAGTGCCTGACTTGTTTGAAGCTATACCGTAAATCGATTCCAGATCTGGATAGTTATGAGCATCCAGAAATTTCTCAACGTCCTTAATAATTTTAGGTAGCCATTCGATTCCACGCAGCATAAGTACTGAGCAAACCTGCATAATTCTTGCGCCCGTCATAAAGTATTCAATCGCATCTCGACCGCTATAGATACCATTTGACCCTGATATAGGTATGTCGAGGGCAGAATAAATTTCGTGTATCCAGCGCAAGGTTAGATACTTAACCCAAGGGCCTCCAATACCAGCCACACCACCTAAATAGGGTTCAGCTTCTTCAACATTCACAGCAAAACCAACAAAACGACTATTCACTGCTATTGAATCTGCACCAGCGTCATGCGCTGCCTTCGCGATTGCTGTCAGATTGTGCGTTTCAGGTGTTAGCTTCACCATAACTTTAATGTCGACCTCACTAAGAATTCGACGTGTTAGTTCACTAACAACATTTGAATCCTGCGCAATCCAGTTTCCTTCTTTTGCACCTTTATAATCTGTGGGATGTGGGCACTGATAATTAAGTTCTACTAATTGAATTCCGCACTCTTTCATAACTTTGGCGAGCTTAATCCAGCCTTTGATCGTATTAGAGGCAATATTTCCGATAATGTGTGAGCCATTTTTTTGTGCATAGGTTTGTGCATCTCGCAGAATTGGAACCCAATCTGTGTAATGTTCTTTGGCGTATCCTGATCGACTATAGAAGAAGAAGGATCGATTCACTTTTCCTTGGATGGGCTCACCCTGATCATTCAATATCGCATACTTGGAGTTATTAGTGAGAGTTTGCATTTCTGGAATGTCACCCACCGTTTTAATGATAACCCCACCAGCTCCGTAATCTATGCATTTTTTGATGTTGTCAAGGCTATTGCCGGTCTCAGCCGAGGCAACGACTATTGGATTCTTGAATTCAAGTCCACAGAATTTGGTTTTAAGATTAGCCATAGATATAATATCTTTTAATTTTCATCTAATATGAAAAAGTACATTAGCTCTTCAAACTAATCATGGCAAATATTGGCTTGTCAAAATTTATCGAAGAAAATTTTCCATGATTCAATTCAGTATATATAACAATATTCTAGACATATTTGACACAGGTCAATTTTTGAAAAAATAAAAAACCACTGAATAACCATCTCACTCACACATCAACGAAATTTGGACATATTTATTGACATGTATCAATGTTATATCTTCTTGCTTTGAAATAATGTAGCTATTTAGGTTGTGTGACAATAATGACTCCTTATGGTGTAATCTTATTTTTTCATATTTTGGCGGCCACAATATGGACTGGCGGACATTTGGTACTATCTCTAGTAATTCTGCCTAGAGTTCTTAGTGAAAAATCACCTACTGATTTATTGAGATTTGAATCTGCTTATGAGCGTATTGGAATACCAGCACTATTGATCCAAGTTATTACAGGAGTATGGCTTTCTTATCGATTGATTCCAAACTTAAGTCACTGGTTTAAGTTTGACAATTCAATTAACACTCTAATAGGAATAAAAATTATTCTCCTCGGTATAACTGTTGCATTTGCAATTGATGCTCGTTTGAGAATTATTCCAAACCTATCGAAAGATAATTTAGTGTCATTGGCGTGGCATATAGTTCCCGTAACAGTCACTTCTGTTTTATTTGTGTTTATTGGAGTTACTTTTCGAATAGGCTAATCGTAAGACAGTATGAAACATTAAAAGAAAGGCAATCTCACTAAAATTCCCTTAAATAAGCTTTATAACAATACTTTAAGAATCTTACTGAAAAGTAGTGAGAACTATATGTGGTGGAGGGAATGGGATTCGAACCCATGAAACCGTGAGGTTTACACGCTTTCCAAGCGTGCGCGATCGACCACTCTGCCATCCCTCCAAAACTTTTTAATTTACCCTTTTGAGGACTCTATCATTGCTTCTATTTGTTCGTCCTCTATACGAGTCATTAATGGCTTAAATTTGTTGATGTGGTGACCTAGCAATGGACTTTTAATATCATTCCAGTTTAAAGAGTCAACATTTAAAAACTCCTCTGATTTTTCTGCCATCTCTGGAAGAACAGGCTTCAAATAAGTCATAAGAACTCTAAAAAGGTTAATCGCTAGCGAAGTTATTTCATGAACTTCTTGCGACTTACCATCTTCTTTTGCAAGCTGCCATGGCTTTTTCTCGTCAATATATTGGTTTGCTTTATCTGCAAGCTTCATAATTGATCGCATTGCCTGGCCAAAGTTTCTATCTTCGTAGTGCTCTGCTATCTCAGTGTTAGCGGCAACAAACTCATCGTAAAGATCTAGTTCAATGCAATGACTAGAGAGCTCTTTATCAAACTTTTTCACAACAAATGAAGCACTCCTAGAGGCAATATTGACTACCTTACCAACAAGATCAGAGTTCACGCGCTGCTTAAAGTCTTCAAGATTGAGGTCAATATCATCAATTCTAGATGAAAGCTTATAGGCATAGTAATAACGAAGACATTCTGGATTAAGGGCCTCAAGGTATGTTCTTGCCAATATGAAGGTACCACGTGACTTACTCATCTTTTGTCCATTTACAGATAAGAATCCATGCGCAAAGATAGCGTTAGGGGTTCTGAAATTAGAGCCCATTAATGTTGCAGGCCAGAATAGTGCATGGAAATAGACAATGTCTTTACCAATAAAATGATAAAGCTCGGTATCAGAGCCCTTTGCAAAGAAGTCATCAAACTCAAGTTCAGAGTTATCGCATAGCTTTTTAAAGCTTGCCATATAGCCTATTGGGGCATCTAACCAAACATAGAAATACTTGTCTTCGGTTCCAGGAATCTTAAAGCCAAAATAAGGCTTATCTCTTGAAATATCCCACTGCTGAAGACCCTGTTCAAACCATTCTGCCAGCTTATTACTTACCTGCTCCTGAAGATGGCCCGCTTTAGTCCAATTTTTCAATTCCTTTTCAAACTGCGGCAAATCAAAAAAGTAGTGCTCTGAATCCTTTTCAATTGGCTTTGCCCCGGATATTACTGATCTAGCATTTTTTATTTCAGTGGTTGAATATGTAGCGCCACATACCTCACAGTTGTCGCCGTACTGATCTTTTGCGTCGCACTTAGGACAATCCCCCTTAATGTAGCGGTCCGGTAAGAACATTTCCTTCTCAGGATCGAAAGATTGCGAAATTACCCTTTTCTTAATATAGCCCGACTCATTAAGACGAATATAGATTAATTCAGAAATTTCACGATTCTCATCTGAATGTGTTGAATGATACTGACTAAAATTTATATGAAAATCACTCAAATCAGCTTGGTGACGCTCACTGACCGAAGCAATAAGCTCTTCAGGTGTAATTCCCATTTCATCTGCTTTAAGCATAATAGGTGTTCCATGCGTATCATCTGCGCACACATAGTAACACTCGTTCCCTTGCATTTTTTGGAAACGAACCCAGATATCGGTCTGGATAACTTCCAACATATAGCCCAAATGAAGGTCGCCATTAGCATAAGGGAGAGCTGAAGTAACTAGGATTCTACGTTTAGCCATAAATAGTTATCAATAATCCCAATATAAATAAGGATTTGTTGGATAGTTGTACGATAAAATATCGCTATTTTACCGACCGAGGTCATCAAATTGACAACTTTAACTCAAGATAAAATTCAAACTATACTGACTGGTGTGATAGACGAGAACACTGGAAAAGATCTTGTGTCTTCTGGTAATGTAAAGCATATCTCAATCGATGATGAGATTGTTACCGTCGAACTGCTGCTTAAGTACCCTGCCGCTAACTTTCATGAAGACCTCAAGGGAGTTGTAGAGCTGGCTCTATCTAAAGAAGGCGTCAACTATTCAAATATTTCGATTAACTCTAAAATTCCATCATACGAGACGCAAGGCGTTGACGCCCTTCCGGGTGTCAAGAACATTATTGCTGTCGCTTCAGGTAAAGGTGGCGTTGGCAAATCAACGACAGCAGTCAACCTTGCACTAGCTCTAAAGTCTGAAGGCGCTAATGTCGCGATACTCGATGCAGACATTTATGGACCCTCTCAGCCGCGCATGTTGGGTGTTAAAGATCTTAGGCCCCAAGAGGCTGAAGGTGGTAATATGAAGCCAGTTATGGCCCATGGTGTGCAATCTATGTCGATTGGATTTTTGGTTGATGAGGCCTCACCTATGGTGTGGCGTGGCCCCATGGTAACCCAGGCATTAGAGCAGCTTTTAAAGAACACTGAATGGCAAGATGTTGACTATATGATTATTGACATGCCGCCAGGGACGGGTGACACGCAGTTAACCCTTTCTCAAAAAATTCCAGTCAGCGGTGCGGTGATTGTAACCACCCCTCAAGATATAGCACTTATTGATGCTCAAAAAGGTCTTGCTATGTTCGAGAAGGTTAATATTCCAATACTTGGTATTGTTGAGAATATGTCGATTCATATCTGCTCAAACTGTAATCACGCTGAAGAGATCTTTGGTCATGGCGGAGGTAAACATATGGCAAATAGCTCAAAGACGAACTTCCTTGGCGCATTGCCGCTTCAGTTGGACATTAGAACGGACGTTGATGAAGGCACTCCTAGTGTTGTTAAAGACCCTGATAGCCAGGTAACAGGCATGTACCAAGAAATTGCAAGAAAGGTCGCCGGAGCACTATCCCTTAAAAACGAATCAGTCGGCGCCTTTCCAAAAATTACAATTGAGTAAATAGAACTTTAGTGGTTCTCTGAGACCTGGTTAATGGTGTATTTGGGTATCTCAATCACGATGTCCTCTTCTGCAACAATCGCCTGACAAGAAAGCCTTGAGTCTGGATCCAATCCCCACGCTTTATCTAAAAGGTCATCCTCAATCTCGTCTGACTCTTCGATCGTATCAAAGCCCTCACGAACATAGACGTGGCAGGTTGTGCAGGCGTTCGACATTTCGCAGGCATGCTCAATTTCGATACCGTTATCAAGAAGTGCCCTACAAACACTGGTCCCAGAATCTACTTCAATGACAGTGCCTTCAGGGCAATAGTCGTCGTTAGGAAGGATAATTATTTGTGGCATAATAATATTCTATAGTTAATCGTTAAATTCATCAATACGATGACCTTTCATCGCACTCGTGATTGATTTGTTCATTCTCATCTCAATGAACTTAGCGCTGACACTTTCAAGCTCTAAAGTGGCCTCTTTGATTGGTGCAGCATCTTCAGAGTCAACAAGTGAGGACAAGCTTTGTCTTGCGTCCATAATAATGGCTAACATCTGTTCATCGAGTAAAGATTTATCAGCCTCAAGTGCAGCATCTATAGCCTCTATCGTCCTTGTCGCATCGACTCTTTGCTCTTGAAGCTGTCTTAACAAAATATCCTCCTGAGCAAAGACGACAGAGTCTTTGAGCATTTTTTCCATATCCTTGTCACTCAGGCCAAATGATGGCTTGATTTCAATCTCAGACTTAACGCCTGACGTCTCCTCTTTAGCGGAGACTGACAATAAGCCGTCTGCATCCACCTGAAACTCAACCAATATTCTTGCACGTCCAGCGACCATAGGGGGAATTCCTTTAAGTTCAAAGCGCCCCAGAGAGCGGCAATCTTTTGTGAGCTCTCTCTCACCCTGATAAACATGAATACCCATGCCTGTCTGTCCATCTTTGTAGGTTGTGAATTCTTGAGCCCTTGTGATTGGAATTGTTGTGTTCCTATGAATGACTTTCTCGACGAGGCCACCCATTGTCTCGAGTCCTAACGAAAGCGGAAGCACATCGAGCAATAAGACATCATCTTTACTTTTGTTGCCAGCCAAAATATTGGCCTGAATTGCGGCGCCCTTTGTAACCACTTCATCAGGATTAATCGAGCAGAGTACTGGCTTCCCAAAAACTTCACCAACTCTCTCTCTGATAATATTCATGCGCGTTGAGCCGCCGACCATAATGACTTCCTTAACGTCAGTTATATCAATCTTGGCATCTCTTAGCGCTCTTTTTGTAATGTAAAGTGTCCTCTTAACAAGCTTTTCAGACAAAGCATTAAATTGAGATTGAGTTATCGTATAGTTCTTATTACCCAGTATAAATTCAGCACTTTCACTTGCAGAGAGACTCTCTTTTGCAGATTTTGAATGTTGTCTGATGGTTTGAATTTGTGACGCGGTTAAATCTTCAAGCTCTAAGGATTTAACACAATCTTCAAAAATAAGGTTATCGAAATCGTCACCACCTAAGCTCGAATCACCGCCCGTAGACAAAACTTCAAAAACACCTCTATTGAAACTTAAGATTGAAATATCAAAGGTGCCACCACCTAAATCATAGACCGCATGAATTCCCTCTTCTTTAGACTCTAGACCGTAAGCAATTGCAGCCGCTGTTGGCTCGTTAAGAAGCCTTAAAACGTTAATATCAGCCAGCTTTGCAGCATCCTTTGTGGATTGTCTTTGCGCATCATTAAAGTAGGCAGGAACGGTAATGACCGCACCTTTTAGTTCATCCCCAAGCGCATCCTCAGCTCTCTTCTTGAGACTTGAGAGTATTCTCGCTGAAATCTCAACTGGAGAGAGTTCACCCATTGCTGTTTTGAATAAAACCTTGCCTTCTTGGTCGATTAAATCGTAAGGTAGATTTTTAATGGTTTGTGCCTCGCTAAAGCTAATACCCATAAATCTCTTAATCGAAGAAATGGTGTTGACTGGATCACTCGATGCAAAAGCGAAAGCTTTACTCCCAACACTCATTCCATCCTCACCACAATGGACAATAGATGGAAGTATTGAATCTCCATTATGATCAGGCAGCAGTTTTGTTTCGCCGCTCATAACACTAGCTACCAATGAATTCGTGGTTCCTAAATCAATGCCGCATGCCAAGTTATGGCGATGTGGAGCGGTTGATTGTCCAGGCTCAGAAATTTGTAATAGTGCCATCTATTGAACCTTTATAACCATTCATCCAAAATCTTACTAGACTCTTTTGCTAGCTGCTCATAGAACTTGAGTTCTCTGACATCTTTCTTAATTTCCAAAACGTCAATGCAGTCTTTAAAAGCATTAGAGATTATCTCTACCTTGGATTGGACATGAGACTCTATACGATCTACAAAGTCTTCTAATTGATCTGTATTATTCTTTGATTCAATCAACTCAAGTTCTTCCCTTAGCTCAATCTGAGATAACAGAAAGTCTTGCTCCATAGCGGTATCTTGTTCATCAAAAGGGTCAACACCTTTAAGTTTCAGTAGGTAACTTGCCCTGTTTAGTGGTGACTTAATCGATTCAAAGGCTGTATTTAAAAGAGAGGTGTTTTGAAGTGCTTGCAATTTTTCAGAGTCTGTTTTTGAGGCAAACTTATCAGGATGAAACCGAGCAATCTCTCTACGATATGAGTCTTTTAAAATGGAGTCACTAATAAAGAAAGAGGTTTCGAGGTCAAATAACTCAAAATAATTTTGCATAAAGTCAATGTCCTAGTGACCCAAAAGAGCTATTTAAACGGTAAAGGACTCACCACAGCCACACTCTGCTTTAGAGTTGGGGTTGTTAAATTCAAAGCCTTCATTGAGGCCTTCTTTTTGATAGTCAACTTCAGTGCCATCAATATAAATTAGGCTTTTAGCATCAACAATAACCTTGACACCCTTATCATCAAAAGTTGTATCGTCCTCATTAATCGTATCAACAAACTCCATGTTGTAACCAAGGCCAGAGCATCCGGTTGTCTGCACTGAAAGCCTGACACCAATGCCTGAGCCGCGATTAGTCAAGTAGTCGCTCATGCGCTCCGCGGCTTTAGTTGTTAATGTGATTGCCATTATTTAGCTAGCCTTACTTTTCAAATCATTAATTGCCGCCTTAATCGCATCTTCTGCCAATACCGAGCAATGAATTTTTACGGGTGGTAACTCTAACTCTTCAACAATTTCAGTATTTTTGATTTGAGAGGCTTCATCTAGCGTCTTGCCTTTAACCCATTCTGTTAAAAGAGAAGACGAGGCAATCGCAGATCCACAACCATAGGTTTTAAACTTAGCCTCTTCGATAACGCCGTCATCGTTTACCTGAATTTGAAGACGCATTACATCACCGCATGCTGGTGCACCAACCATACCAGTCCCTACATTGTTTGCTTCTTTATCTAAGACCCCTACGTTTCTAGGATTTTCATAGTGATCCAAAACTTTCTTACCGTATGCCATAAGTTACTCCGAATTTAACTGACAATTTTACGCTACAGCTTGCTGTAGATTTTTATATATCGCTTTCTATTTAATGAGCAGCCCACTCCACTGAATTTAAATCGATACCATCCTTATACATATCCCACAAAGGCGACAAATCTCTTAATTTTTCAACTTTCTCTTTAACCTGAGCAATTGCATCATCAACATCCTTTTCGGTTGTATATCTGCCAACACTGAAGCGAATTGAGCTATGTGCTAGTTCATCGCTGAGTCCAAGCGCTCTGAGAACATATGAAGGCTCTAGACTTGATGATGTACAAGCAGAACCAGAAGAGACTGCAACATCAGAGATAGCCATCATTAACGACTCACCCTCCACATAATTAAAACTAATATTGAGATTGCCTGCAATCCTTTGATTAAGGTCGCCATTGACTACAACCTCTTCCATATCTGAAAAGCCTGCATAGAGTCTCTGTCTAAGTTTTAGCGTTCTGGCGTGCTCTTCCTTCATTTCTGCTTTAGCAATCGCAAAAGCCTCACCCATCCCAACAATTTGATGGGTAGCCAGTGTTCCTGAGCGCATACCACGTTCATGACCACCACCATGGATTTGAGCCTCAAGGCGAACTCTGGGTTTTCTTGAAACATACAGCGCTCCCATGCCTTTAGGGCCATAGATTTTGTGCGCTGAAAAACTCATTAGATCCACTGGAAGAGATGTTAGATCAATTTCAATTTTGCCTGCTGATTGTGCGGCATCAACATGGAAGAATACTTTATTTTTTCTACAAACATCTCCAATCGACTGGAGGTCTTGAATGACACCGATTTCATTATTGACATGCATAAAAGATGCCATGATTGTATCTTCTCTAATTGTTTTTTTAAGAAGATTTAAATCCAGTAGACCATTAGGTAATGGGTCTAGATAGGTGACCTCAAAGCCTTCTCGTTCAAGCTGACGGCAGGTATCGAGGACTGCCTTATGCTCCGTCTTAAGGGTAATGATGTGCTTACCTCGCTTCTGATAAAAATGGGCGATTCCTTTGATTGCAAGGTTGTTAGACTCTGTAGCACCTGAAGTCCAGACAATTTCTCTGGGATCAGCGCCTACTAAATCAGCAACCTGAGATCGAGCCTCATCGACAGCCTTTTCTGCTTGCCAGCCGAAATAATGAGAGCGAGAAGCGGCATTACCAAAGTCGCCCTCCATGGTGAGATATTTAGCCATTTTCTTTGCAACACGAGCATCAACAGGCGTTGTTGATGAATAGTCCATGTATGTTGGTGTGAGCATTTGTCTATTCCTTTAAATATTAACTGACTTTGAGGGATTGGCTAAGCTGATAGTCATCCATCACCTGCTGAAGATTTCGTGTATTAAGAAAACTTCTAATTTGATCGCTAACTTCGCACCATAAGTGATGAGAAAGACACTGCTTACCTCTATTACAGTCCTTTGAACCATGACAGCGTCTGAGGTCAATATTCTCATCAACGGCCTCAATAATTTGCGTTAAAGTTACGTCTTTTGCGTTGACGTTAAGTAAATAGCCGCCGCCAGGACCTCTGACACTCTTAACGAGTGACGCTTTTCTAAGCTTAGCAAATAGCTGCTCAAGATAAGAGAGCGACATATTTTGTCTTTGTGAAATCATTTCAAGGGTTACTGGCCTTGTCGATTCGTTAGACGCTAAATCCAACATGGCTGTAACCGCATACCTTCCTTTGGTGGTTAAGTGCATAAGATTCTCTTAGTTAAATAAAAGCTGAAATTATACTATTAACCTAGTGATTTAGTCAAGTATATAATTCAACTTTAAGTTGACTTTTTTTCACTTATTGGAGCGCTGACTTTTTCAAGCCTTTTCTCTATTTCAGAGAGGCGCTCAATGAGTGAATTAACAGCCTGAATAGTAGGGTCATTAGAAGTGCCTGAGGAGTTGGCCGCATAGGAGTCGAAAGAGTCTCCATCTTCAGCCTTTTGCCTTACAATTCTGCCTGGTATTCCAACAACAGTTTCATTATCTTCGATCGAACTAACTACCACTGAGTTAGAGCCAACACGTACATTTTCACCCAGTGTTACAGGTCCAAGAATTTTAGCGCCAGCACCTATCACAACACCATTCTTAAGTGTTGGATGCCTTTTTACTTTATCCCAAGTCGTTCCGCCTAAAGTAACGCCGTGATAAAGCATACAATCATCTCCAATGATCGCTGTTTCACCAATCACAACGCCCATTCCATGGTCGATAAAAAAACGTCTCCCAATAACAGCGCCAGGATGGATTTCAATGCCTGTAAACCAGCGCGCAAATGTAGAAATAAAACGCGCTAGCCAGTAAAGCTTATAACGCCATAAAAAGTGAGTTAATCGATAGAATAAGATAGCCTGTACACCTGAGTAACAAGTTAATATTTCAAATACATTTCTTGCAGCAGGGTCACGCGCAAATACGCTACGAACATCTTCAATAATTCTCATGCGGGGGATTATACCATTATTGCTAAACGTAATATTTCACGGAGCTCCAAATATCAGTTATCAAGTGACAAGAAGAAAATTAGATATAGGAATGAGTTGATTTAAATCTTCGATAGCTCCACATGTACTGCTCAGGGTGCTTACGAATGAGAGACTCAATAGACTGATTCATTTGCTCTACTCTCTCTTCTAAATTCTCTCCATTGGCACCAAGGTCAACCGGCTCTATGTTCAAATCATAACCTTGTCCATCATCTAGCCTTTTAGCCCAAAACATTAAGACCTGTGCGTTATTCTTTTTTGCAATCCTTGCAAACAGAGTCATTGTGTTAACCTTCTTTCCAAAAAAAGGCACCATTAAGCCTCCATCTTCACCAGGATCCTGGTCAGGCAGCATTCCAACTAAATCTCCATTATTGAGTGCTCTTTGGATTTTTAAGATTCCGGGTTTGTCAGCACTAGCCATTGTAAGATTGCCTTGGTTTCGCCTAGCAAACAAGTAGTCATTCTGCTTATCGCTTCTAAGTGGCTTGAACATAAAGGTCACTTTTCTTTTTTCAGCAAGAACTCTACCTGTTATCTCCCAACACCCAATATGAGGAACAAGAAGAATTGTTTTTTTAGAGTTATCTAAATAGTGCTCCCCATTGATATTCTTGATGAGTTTTGCATTGTCTTTAAATTTTTGATTCCATATGAGGCCAGACTCAGTTAAGCCCTTACCAGTTTCAGCCAATACCTTTTTTAAAAGCACTTTGAGATCATCTTCACTCAAACTTGGGAAACAAATTTCTAAGTTTTGTTTTGATACACTTTTTGCATCAGAGTTAAATACGTAGAGAAGGTAACCAAGAAAAGATCCGAATAAATGATTAACCTTCAGTGGCATTAAAGAACAAAGGGCTAGAAAAAGGCGAATCATTATTAATTATAAAGTTGATCTATCGCTGCCTTATAATCGATAACTATTTTCTGATACGTTCCTGCCGCCTGAAGATAAGTCAGGTTAGCAAGATTTGCGCTACTCTTTGCAGCAAGAACTAAAGATTTTTGACCCCTTGCCTCATTGAATTTGATTTGCTCTTCAATCACTTTTTCTTCTGCCAGAGCGCCCTGCTCTAGATAAAGTGCTACAAGCTCAGTTAATAGATCCACCTGCGCCAAAAGATAGTTAATTTGCTGAATACTATTGATCTCAGCCTCACGTTTTTTTGCATCAATATCTGACATTTTTATCTCAGTTTTTTCTACTGCTAGAAGCTCTTTTCGAGAGCCTAATGGGTAAGAGACATCTACACCAACATTCCAGGAATAGTCTCTATTACCAAAGCTACTAAAAACCTTGTCATTTTCACCAAGCGAAGAGAGTCCTAAATTCAAATTCACATTAGGCATTGTTTTGTTCTCAAGTGACTCAAGCTCCCTTTGAAGCTTTACTTTATCAAAATCAAATTTTTGAATGGCTCTAGAACTTTTAACAAATTCACGCGGGTTAACGTCAGTTATTGCCTGTTCTTCAAATAAATCCATCTCAACAATCATATCAGACTCGCTAGCGCCAATTAAGTCTGCCAGCTCACGCCTCTCAATAATCAATTCCTTATTCGACTGCAGAGATTGTTGTCTTGCTTTGACGTAGTTGTCTTTTTCTTGAATGAGAACCGTTACATCTATGAGAGAGTTTTTAAATTTATCTTCAGCTAGATCGAGCTGCTCCTTTGACAAGTTGAGTGCAATTTTGTGGTTTTTAACAACCTCTTGTTTTAAAGCTAAATCAACAAATTTCGAAAGTTTAGAGGCTAGAAAATTTTCCGCCTGCTCTTCAAGACTGACCTTTTTAGCAATCAAATCAAGGGAAGCAAGATCTAAATTAAGTCTGTCATTGAGGCCATCTTTGTTCTGTAGAAGAGGTCTTACATAGTCAATTGAAAAAAGATTTGAATGTGTCGCATTACTGTCCTTGTTATTTCGGGTTAGAGAGTGCTTAAGATTAACACTTGCACCTGAATGTGAAACTATTTTCGTTGCCCCTATCTCATATTTAGTAGAGTAAAAGTCATCGTAAAGTCTCGAAGCAACGTCAACACCCCCAGTAAAGGTTTCACTTGCACCAGCCTGAATATTCCAATCTGTATAAGTTGATAATGATTTCTGATTAATTAAACTGGTTTTTTCTGAAAGGGATAATTGAACAAAATAGGGGTGACTTTCAACAAGTCTTGTACTGAAGTCATCTAAAGTCATTGCAATAGAACTTGAAGATAAAACAACAAGCATCGATAGAATGGTTCTTTTTAACATTATTTCCCCTTTAATTTCTAAATCAATTAAATAAAATCAACAGTTTAGAGCATCAAATTTATATTTTAGTGAAGTTTTGGTGAATTTTAGGAAAAAGAATTTAATATAAATTATCTTTTTAACTGCATTAATATTTCATGGATAACATCATTAAGCTTCTTTCCATTCGTATTAATAATAATCGTTGCAATTTCTCTATAAAGAGGATCTCTCGCTTCGATAATATCCGAGATTGTTTTTCTTTTATTTGTACTATTTTCTAGGAGAGGCCTTGTTTTAGACATTGCTGTTCTTCTTAGAATTTGATCAACAGAAGATGAAAGATAAATGACAGAACCAGCTTTTGAAATTTCCAGCCTATTCTCTTTTGATATAACCGCTCCACCACCAGTAGCTAAAATATTGTTAGGCTTATTACATAAATCTTTTAAAACATCAGCCTCTCTCTTTCGAAAACCTTCTTCTCCCTCAACATCGAATATATGGTCAATGCTGACGCCTGTCTTATTAATAATTTCGTGATCTGCGTCGAAAAAATTAATGCCCAACTTTTCGGACAGTCGCCTTCCAACCGTCGTCTTTCCTGATCCCATTGGACCAATTAAGACAATATTGTTTAGATTTGATTGCATTATTTATAAATATAAACTACTCGCCCAGTTTATATTTTGCCCCGCAGTAAGGACAACTTGCATTACCCTCGGCATTAAAGGATAAAAAAACTTTCGGGTGCATATTCCAACCTGATGAATCTTTTGGTGGACATTGCGCAGGCAAGTCCTCTTTAGAAACTAATTTTATCTCAACTGAAAATGAGTCAGCAGCACTCACAAACATCTTCCACTATCGATCCAACGCATAAAATCAGTATTTCTTCCATGGACACAATCAAAATAGAGTGACTGTAATTTTTCAGTGATTGGTCCACGTGTGCCCCCACCTATCTGTCTTCCATCAAGGTCTCTAATAGGGGTTACCTCAGCTGCAGTTCCGGTAAAAAAAGCTTCATCCGATGCGTATATTTCTTCACAAGAGAGTTTCTTTTCAATAATTTCATAACCTAACGACTTTGCCAGGGTGACGATAGTATCTCTGGTAATGCCTGGCAAGGCCGATGTCAAGTATGGGGTATAGAGCACACCATCCTTAATGACGAATATATTCTCACCACTCCCTTCAGAGACATAACCATCAATATCAAGCATTAATGCTTCATCAAATCCATGATCTAGCGCTTCTTTGAGTGCCATCATAGAGTTAATATAATTTCCATTTGTTTTAGCGCCACTCAGCGAGGGATGAGCCGGGTGTCTTACATATGATGAGGTTCTAATTCTTATACCATTTTTCATATTATCTTCACCCAAGTATGCTCCCCACTCCCATGCTGCAACCATCGTATGAACTTTTAAATTATCTGCTCTAAGCCCCATTCCTTCAGAGCCATAGAAACACATTGGCCTAATGTAGGCAGACTTGAGATTATTTCTGGTGATAACCTCCCTTTGAGCCTGGTTGAGCGTCTCTGCATCATAAGGAATTTTCATCCCCAAAATTCGAGTTGAATTAAACAACCTTTCAGTGTGCTCTTCAAGCTTAAAGATCGCCGGACCTTCCTTAGTCTCATAGGCTCTGACACCCTCAAAAGCACCCATACCATAATGAAGAGTGTGTGTTAGAACGTGAACCTTTGCTTCGCGCCAATCTAGCCACTCTCCGTCCATCCAGATGAAGCCATCTCTATCTTCCATTGTCATCATAAAATCTTTATCAAAATATAACTTTAATCACGAAATTATACCCATCTCCAATTAGAATTCATTCTATATGTATATGATTTCATTTGTGGTTAAATTATTCATATAAAGCATGGTTTTTAAATATTATTGTTCTTTTATTTGCCCGTATTTCAATTTGTAATATCTAATAATTGAGCGGGTATAATCAGTTTTAACTTTTAAGAGTATCTATAAATAAAAATGGAATTTAACTTTTTTACATTTGTTTTTTTATTCGCCATTTTGACTTCTGTCCTAGCCTTACTTTGGTTAAATTTTAGGCAAGATAAAGCGATTGACAATTCATTTAACAGCGTTCCAGATGGTTTCAGTGAAACGATAAAGCTTGAGGATCATCAAAAAGCGGGAAGATACACCAAAGCAAAGCTCTTACTGAATCATTTTGAAATCATCTTTTCAACGGTTGTTCTTCTCGCTTGGACTCTAGGAGGAGCAATGAACTGGATTGATGGTTACTGGTCTCAAAGAATCAACGATCCAGTATTAATGGGTACTTTTTTTGTATTAAGCATCATGCTTATTGCAAGCTTTATTGACCTCCCTTTCAGTATTTATAGAAATTTTGTGCTTGAACAAAAATTTGGCTTCAATCGTATGACCGTCAGCACTTTTGCGGGAGATTTAATTAAGGAGGTTGTTCTCAGCTTTGCTCTCGTTTTACCGCTAATCTATGCAATCCTGTA
>Ga0233429_1001362_pt1 | contig 29961 bp, 21 predicted proteins | sample SI_118_April2016_3_FD_179879 | JGI IMG/M metagenome (GOLD analysis project Ga0233429, IMG submission 179879) | Seawater microbial communities from Saanich Inlet, British Columbia, Canada - SI_118_April2016_135_MG | ecosystem: Environmental > Aquatic > Marine > Inlet | place: Canada: British...
CACTATAACTAAGCGTCTGGTTATTCGTCAGGATATCTACATCACTAGCAGATAAAGCGAGATTGAAATCACCTTCTTCTGATACTGTACTATTGGATATATCTACGATCACGGGCTTATCATTAACAGAGCTTACGTTGAGTGCAAATATCTCTTGATCCGTAAGACCTGTCGTATCGGCAACCGTTACCGTTACATTAGCATTACCCCACCAATCATCCTCGGGCACTAAAATTAATTCCGACGAAGAATCGGTAATGTAGTTTAACTGATAGGCAATTTCAGACTGATCGATACTAACTGAGAAGATCAATGAATCGGATTCAGCATCAGAAGCGCTCAAGAGCAAAGTATCAGATGTATCCTCAAAGATACCATGATCCCCAATAGATTGTAGCACAGGTGCAGATTGTGAAAAAGCAGCACTTACTATTAGCGCATTAACAATTAAGTAACGCCAAATTATTTTAATAGCAATGGGCATTAATTTATGGTGAAAACTCTTAAATTACGTGAGGGATCATTCGTAGTAACCAGTATATATTTGCCATCAGGTGATATTGAGAAGCCCTGAATATTATCTTCATTAAGACTGGTAGGTCTTGAAATATTTGTATCCATATTCCAGTACCATAGTTGAATCTTTCCATCTTTATCCTGGGCTAAATAGTAAAGAATATTGTGCTCTGGGTCCCACTGATGGTAGGATTGTTCAAGTCTATCAATTTGAGAGTGACGAAAAATATCTAGTTTTTTTAAGTATTCTTTTGTGTCTAGATCGTAGACACATAGTACGCCACGCTGGCGAGATCTTAGCTCATAATTTGAAGCTAAGTAAGAAAATATATTTTCATTAGAAGGACATATTTGGGCTTCAGAATAAATGGTAAATTCATTCAAAGGAGATTCCAACTCATCGAAATTAACGTTATCGTTACTTCCCCAAAGTTGATATTCAGTTTCCTTCCCAGTAATAATTATCGTTTGCGTATTAGCTTGATTCACACTTATCGTCTGTATAGGTAGATCAAACTGGTGAATAACTGAAAGATCTAGATATTGACTCGTACCTTTGACCAAAACATTTCTGCCAGGTTTATTACGAAAAGTTAAGAAAATATACTGTGCATTGGGCGGGCTATAAATTTGTGATAGCCCACTATAATGTTCATAATTCTCACCAATACCCATTGGCTTGGGAATATCTATTGAGCCTCCACCCGAAATGCTAAAAGTGTAAAAACTTTCCTCAAGAAGATTCACCTGGTTCCAGTTGGCGCGATAGCAAAAAAAGTCCATTCCACCATTTTTCCATTGAAGGGCTCCGGCAATTCGCTCTTCATAATTACCAAGGAATGCTGAATTTTTGACAGGTCCTTTCTTTTTTTCTGCTCTAGAATCAAATACTTTTATCTCCTCTACTCGCTCCCCTGAGGCAATCCTGTATACATATAAGTTAGATAATTTATCTTGCTTTGTTTGAGTATTTTCAAGTGCTTGTGCTGAAAAATTTATTGAGTTGGGAAACCAGTGAGCTGAATGGTAATCATTTAAATTTCCCTGAAATATTATACTGAATTCACGATACTGTGCGATTGCATCATTATATAGGACTATAATCAAAAGCGTCATCGCTGCATATTTTATTCCAAATAATAACTCATTTTTACGATGACACATAGTAAGCCCCCCAAAAAGTCATGAGTATCGAGATTGTCGTAAGTAAAAAAAGATAATTACGTTGTTTTCTGGACTGTATTCGTAATTCATAACGGAGATCAGGATTAACTGGTAAGTAAATATTAGTCATCTCCGAATCATTAACTATCGTAAACAAATCATTGTCAATTTTTGCTTGCTGCTGTAGATCATAAACATAGAAATTTAGATTAGATGGAATTTGAACTTTGCAGTAATTATTTGGCACTATTGAACGGAAAATCCAATTACTTAAAGCTGTAATCGTAAGGGAGTCTTGTTTTGCAGAGTGGAAGTTCAGTAGCCTATAACGAACTTTTTGATCGAATGTTACAGCGTAGGTTTTTTCGGGTCTAACCCTAACCTTATTCGATAAAGGGACTAACGGGATATCAAAGTAAAAGCCTTTTTGATGATCATAGCTTTTCAAGACTAATTCGTATTGAGAAGATAAGTACAATAGCCTTCTACGCTTTAGATCGTTCTCTAACACATCTTCCGGGGCGCGAAAGTGCACTTTGACAGGACTTACTTCTGCATCATTACTTGTCAAAATTGTCGTCATCTCAGAAAATGGTTCACCACTGCTGCGTTCAATAAAAATAGTCAGTGGTCTATAATTTCGTTCGAGCTCATCAAGTTTTGATGATAAAAAATCTATATCAGGTTGCCATTCCGTATTGATCACATCAAGTGATAGATTTTGCTCAATAAGGCGCTCTATTAGGTTATCTCGGTGTTGCATCATCAAATTCCGGCACTGAGTAATTTGATTCTGATATGTTTCCAAATCTCCCTGTGGTTTTGCAATGAATTCTGCATAATACATCATTAATCGCATTCTTAGCGAGTCAGCTAATTCCGTACATTCCGACAACATCAACTTCTTTGACAATGAATAATATTCTTGACGCTGCAAATTGTAAAATGACTTTTCGGGTTGGAGAATTTTCAACTTCTCTATCCGGCCAACATACGAATCTGCTTCGGCTATAAGTCCTATGCAATTTTCCTGTGAAAAAGTAGCAGTCGCTATCAAGAAGAGAATGACAAATAAAATTTTCATTTCAATCCCCAAAATATTAGCATTGCTGTCGCTGCAGACACTTGCAAGTTCCGCTTCCACGGGTGGGAAGTATCATTGAATTTGATGTTGTAAGTATTTCCCCCATAGAACTCTACCACTTGATTGAATGGTTTTGATTCTTTCTGAATAGATTCGTAAAAGATGATCTTCTCCTCTCCTCTAGATACTACAGGGTATTGAGAGATCACATATTGCAGGCTATAGCGGGTCGCGATTTGATTAGGCAACCACATAACAGATACCGACATAGGATCCGTTCCTGTGATTTGCCATGGCTGAAATACATTAGTATTAGTATGGGATTCGTTTTCAAATAGGGTTGACTTATTCTCTATTTCTGTGCAATCGACATTTTGAATATATGAGTATAAATTTTTGTCCCAAACAAGCAACCTACTCCTTGTATTCTTAGTATCCAGTGCGTTTCTAGCAAGAGCATACATTCTGCACTCAAAGGATTCCCACTGATCATTTTCTTTATTATAAAATTCACTTTGATCATTGAGCCCTCGGGCAATTTGACCAAACAGAGTATAGTATGATACAAGTAGATAATTTTCCATCCCAGAGACATCTAAATGATCATATAGCCTTTCTTCGGCTTTTAAATACTCTTTGCTTGAGTAGAGTTTCATCGCTTCATGAAAGGCTCGCTCTTGCTGACGACTTTTATCAATTGTATCTAACGGGCTTGGGAATGATGATCCCATAATGTCAACATTGTAACCATGTTGAGTTGCCTTTTGTATGTCGTCATAAATCGAGCTGGAATTCAGCTGAATATCTGACAAATTAAAATTAGCAAATCCTTTACCCCACATCTCTTGCATACGCTTTTTGAACCAGGCAGTATAGTACCAATATACCCAATCGTAGTATGAGCCTGCACCAACTGTACCATAATAATAATTTAGTTCTTTGCGTAAATCATTCAGATGCTCAATGATTTGATCTCTATCAGATGCTATGGAATCGGTCAGATCCAAATGTAAGTTCTCTATATATCTTCCTGGATCGCGATACCACTTAATTAAAAAGTCGTTTCTCAACAAATCATTGGGTGGGTAGTTGTTTAATCCAATCGTTACATCTGCCAGATTGCCATTCTTATGAATTTCTATTTGATACATTCCGCTACTATTTCCGTAATTGATTGGCCCATACAATGTATTGAGTGTGACAAAGAGATTCGGATCCTGCGACAATGTGGTTAATCCCTCAATACCCAAGTTAGAGAGTGTCACATTAATACCATATTCCATCATTTGATATCTTTTAGTGCCAGAAGAAGGTTGATTATATATATCATATTTAATTGTTGCCCTTAATAGAGATCGATTGCTGCCGTGTCCATATGTCGGCTGAAACATGATATTTTTGCTTGAAAATATATCCTTCTCAGAATACTTGACTGATTTATTGTTCACATCCCATTTAAGCGTTGAAGGTTGTTTAAACCCCACTACAATATCCTTACCAACTGTAAAGGGATAGTAGTCTTCCAGAACACGTTGCTGATCAATAGTGGCTCTGTTTAGAGCTGATATGATCTCTTTACCTGGGCTTACGACAATCGCAAATGTTTGGCCTTGGTCAATAGATACACTTAGTTGAAATGATGCTAACTGTTTTGCTAAGGGTACTCCAATTCTGAGGCCGTTAATTTCAAATTTTGTTCCAATATTTAAGCGTTCCCTAGCTGTCTTATCGATATGGACCCGAATATCCTGCCCAAAATTTTGCGTATACGCTTTAATTGCCACTACTTGGTGATCATCATTAACCAGGGAGAGATCCATGTTAGGGTCCCAGGACATACCAAGTTCTGGTGGTAAGCGGAAAATTATATCTTCCAATTCATTGAAAGTTTGAGGCATATTCCCAAAATCACATGCGATGCTATAGAGTCGACCGTCTTGTGCTCCAGAAACCAGCTTTTGAATATATGGGGATTCAAATGAAGGCTTGCCATATGTTATCGTATGGATACTCGTCACATAATTTTTTTCAGCGCCGAAATTTGCTGTCAGCTTGGTTTTATAAAACAATTCATGATCGGCAGAAAGTTTTAAGCCAATTCCACCAATCTTAATAAAAGCGTGTGCTTCCAAACCTGATGGAAATGTAATTTCAATTTGATCACCGCTCACCCGAATATCACGACTTTCTATAGAAGGTGAGCCTTCAAGGTAGAGATTGTTTTTTTCAAATTGATAATTGCTTGCAGATTCTAAACTGATCTTGATTAATTTTCCATGTAAAATATCAACTGAGCCATCGTTTTGAATTGTCAGACTTGGTAGATCATAGGCACTCGAATTGCGTTGCGATTTGGGATAAAACTCTGCAGTTTTAGAAAAATCAATATTCACATTGACTATTTCAATATGCTGTTGATCAGGTATGGGATATCGAGTTCCATGTACTGAGCGAAATTCTACTCTGGATCTAATAATTCGAGAATCTTTATCATAAATTTTTAAGGGAAGATTAAAAATTTTCAGAGTGTCCCCTGGCTCAATCTTGCTCTTGACAATAAAATTAACCCTATCATACTGCTTAAGAGGCATATCAATTAGCAATTGGGCATTAGGGTGTTCTATTTCAAATCGTTTTTCTGGATCGAACTCAACTCCGCCATTATCCTCCAAGATGTAGCTAATCGTATCCCCTATTCCAAGGGTAGACACATTTGGATCCTCGTATATAAATAGCCGTTGGATGGTAGGATCATTGCTGCTTCCAAGAACGATGTTATTTTCAACTATAGATGCCTTAGGTTGTCCAATTGTAATCGGAATTGGATAGCCTAGTAGGATGGATGTGGTTTTTAAATCAATTTTAACATCTAAGTATATCTGGTCCATTGATTGTCTCCGATTGATAAATTCAGCTGCTTTTAAGGAGATTTGACCTCTATTAAAATTCAATCTTGATACTTCGTATCGTAGCTTACGATCTGATTGCCTTTCATATTCGGTTTCAATGCTACCATAATTTGGTCCTGATTCTGTCCAGTTTACATCTGAGCCATCCTGTATTTCCAGACTTACGCTTTGCAATACCTCGCGAGGTATCCTCACTGAACCCTGATCAACGACAATATTAGGAATGATTAAATTCTTATTCCCTTTATATAAAGTTATAAAGGATTTCTTAATCTTGGTATCTACAATAATTTTCGGTTGGACGACCTTTAGGCCATTTTCCGATTGACCATAATTATAATACTTCTTCCCATCTGGGCTTATGCTGATGTTTACTTTTACTGACTTAGAAATACGATTAGTTCTAATCGCCAAATCCTTTAAAACATACTCACTATCACCCGGGAATGTAATTTGAGGTATGAACATTATTTCAGTGGGACTAAGCCACGTATAATTTATTGAATCAGAGACGGTTGGAATTGAAAATAGACGGGACTCAATACTTCCCCGATCCCAAACAATCTCTTCGCTTGGTGGTAGAGTGAGCTTAATCGACCACCCCTGGCGTAAGAGGGATGGTTTTTTAACATCCAGCTTTATATCAGCATGATAAAGACTATCTTTACTTTGATAATAAACGTAATCCTGATCCCATAAAATATTAATGGAGCTGGCAATTATTCGATATTCGCTCTCCACATAATTCTCCTGATCTAGTCTGTATATAAGTCTTCCAGTATAAGGTCCATGTATTTTGATCGGTAAATCATCTAAATTTATTGTACGATTAGTGCTCTGAGTCGCAGTGTGAAGATCGGACTTAAATTGAAAATGAAGATCCTGATATCTCCGATCATTTGGTATGTGTGTATAACTCCCTCGAACTTGACTAATTCCATTGATATGTTCTCGGATACTTTTTTGGCGAATAAATGGATACACTTTTTTGGTCCACAAGAATGGCAATTTGACAGAGCCATATTTCTTAAGCATTTCAATATTGAATTGGGCAGTGGAAAAATACCACAATCTTTCCTTCTCTGAGCCTTGGATATTCCAACTTAAGTTTTGTGCATGTCCACTTTGTGCATCAGCTCGAAATCGAAACACAATTTCATTTGAAAAGCGTTCAACGTCTGTTGCTGAACTGAAGTTGATATATATCGGAGGTAACGATTCAATGATGCGGGTCTTAGTTGGGTCAATCTTGTACAAGATTGTTGTCTCAGGGTTGCCCTGTGCCAAAGCACAAGTAAACGAAAGGAGTACGAAAATGTATTTAAATTCTACTCTGTACATTTATGGCAAGCAACTAAGTTAGTTGGAAAATATTTGTTAGGCTTTAAATGTTGCTCTAAATGACAGCCGCTACCCTCAAATGAATCTCTATGTGGGCATCTATCATAGATGCAACCATTCTCTGAATTGCCAACCTCTGTGGATAGTTCAGAACTGTCGCTAGATGGCACTTCGTCGATAAAATATTTGGATGCTGATAGCAATTCTTTGGTATAGGGGTGTACTGAAAATGTTCTGATATCAGATAATGAGGATTTATCAAATATTTCTTCAATTATCTTTCCATACCTCCGATTGGAGTTTCCATACATGACATAAATGTTCTCACAGTTTTTCTTAATCATACCCACGTCATGTGATATCATAACCGTTGTTAAATGTTTGCCTTTTTGCTCACGTTCCTCTTTCTCATTTTCGAGCAATCGCAAGATTATCCCCTTTTTTGACGCATCTAGACCTGTGAGAGGTTCGTCTGCTATAATCACTTCAGGATAGAATAAAATTACCTTCAAAATTAATATTCGCTTCATCTGTCCCCCACTCAGCTGTTTGATTTTGTGCCTGAGGAGGGGATATTTTGAGATTACTTCTAATTTTGCTATGTTTGAATCATCATCACCATTTTCCAGATAGATAAGCCCCACCAACGAAAGCAGCGATAATACTAACCCATTGAACGGCCGACTATCATCCCTTCGATTGCCAGCCTTCATGGATTCTAGAAGCGTTCCATAAACCGTATCATTCATATTTATAGCTGCACGGTGATTTTGGTAGATGTATTGGACACGCTTTCGATATTGTGTAAATTGAGAGTGAGAGGCTTCAATCATATTACAATTTATTAATTGTGGGTCCGCAATATACAGTTTTACATCGTTTGTAGAGAGTCCATAAAACTGAATCTCATCTGCGTTCATAGCTGCTGAAAGGCACTTCCCAATCGTTGACTTTCCGCTACCACTCTCACCAACTATCCCTGTATTTTTCCCCTTCGCTATTTTGATATTTATATCGGTGAGTGAATAGCTTGATTTCTGATATTCAAGATGGTCTATGGAAAGATTGATATATGAATTCATTTTTGGAATTGTCCCGTTTTCCAACATTTGATCCAATGGGAGGTGATCTCATTTTCAGAAATTATTCTGCTAGTTTCAACATCAAACGCAGGTGGTGAAATTTTATTGCAGAGACCCTCCTCTCGCAGTGTTTTGGAACAAAACTGATAAAATGCACACCCCAATCGATCTACTAAATCCTCTTGGTTACCATCTTCCTCAAGAAATTCAGTATAATTGGATTCATGAATACTCAGTAATTTTTGTGCATAGGGATGGAGACTCTTGTGGGAGTTGAATTCACTACTGCTGCAATTTTCAATAATCTCTCCATTTAACATGACATTCACTCGATCAGATATTCGTCTCACCATGTGTAAATCGTGAGAGATAAATATCATTGAATTTGATTTCTGATTTAGTACATGAGTGACAATCTCCCTTTTCCTCGTAACATCCAACCCAGTTGTTGGTTCATCAGCTATAAGTAATTTCGGGTTCGTAATTTTAGAAAGAAGTATCATTATCCGCTGAATTTGACCTCCGCTGAGGTCTCTTACGAGTGAGCTAAGGATACTATTTGGTAGGCCCATCGCTTTTAGCTCTTCCTTCGTGTCAACCTCTGGACCGGCTTTGTACAACTCTAAAACATTCTGAAGTTGTTTACCAATCGACCAATGAGGATTAAGGAATGTTTTTGGGTCTTGGAAGATCATTGAGATTTCTCTACCACGAATGAATGTATCATGCTTTTTATTGTGATCGATAACTTTTTCGACATCTGAGTTAAGATTATAAGTCCAGGGGATCGCAATTATTGCAGTTACAAAAGCATGTGTGTAACTATCATCGTATTCCATATCAATACGACCATCTGATTTGACGTGAATATCAGGGTATTTCAATACTTTTATATTACCCTCACTGCTATAGATGGCTATTTGAAGACTCTGCTTTTCATAATTGATGGCTGGTATTTTGAAGTTATCCGTGAGTTCAACATGCCAGCTGTGCTTGATCTTCCTTCTCGCGAGCCGATGAAAAGGACGAATCCGACTTCGATAATCTTCTGTTATAATTTTATCCAATAGATCGATTCTATCACTATTCGTATATTGGATTTTTCCTTGAATTACACCTGGACTAAAATTTAGCAACCCCATAATAGACTTTACGGTTAAGCTTTTGCCACTTCCTGATTCTCCAACAATACCAAGCACCTCATTTCTAAGAACTGTGATGCAAATATTTTTTAAGAGGATATTTGTTATTCTCCTCGGATTGATCAATTTCTTGAGAAATGATTCATCCTCAAATTTTGACTCATAACCCACACATAAATTTCTAATTTCGAGTATTGAATCCATAAATTACTCTGACAACTCAATTGCTTTCAGTCCTAGCCAGCGCATGGATATACTGAACATGAGAAGTAGGCAAAAGGAAGCCATCGCTTGGTAAAGATCTAGCTGATTTATTAAACCTGAACTGCTAAATATTCGAGTCAAGATATTAATGTCATTATATATCATATTTCCCAGACTGATACCCTCTGGACCAAATTGAAAATACGACAACAATATTTCTACCATCACAGCCTGAATCAAAAGATTCATTGACTGTAATGTAATCGTACCCCTAGATTCCATCCAAAGAATATGGCGGGTAAGAAGTCTAAATCTGCTGATACCCAAACCTTTTGCAGCCTGTAAATATTCTTCTGTCCGCAGGACTTCGATGCGATCTGCCAATGCAACGGCTATTTTTGGACTTAGAAATATTCCCAAGAAAAGCATATCCGCATATATTCTGAAGCCTGGTTGACTGATATTGAGTTGGTTCATAATAACGATGATGGTTATCGCAACAATTATGGGAATAGATTGCAATACATAAACGATGATGGCTGCCATATTTTGCATAGATTTAAAAAAAAGTATGGAATATCGCTTTTTTTGAAAGAAATATCTTATATACACAAAATGAGTTGAACGCTCTTTAAATCCTAATGATACGCCCAGAGGGATACCGATCCCGAGAAAACTCAAAAGCGCAACCAATGCATATTTAATATTATTGAAAATTGCGATACAAATCTTATGGAAAATATCCTCACCATAATCATCCGTCCCAAGAGGATGAGATAGGCTTATGGATAAATTTCTTAACAGGTCTCCCTCTGAGTTTACAACAGGGCTAAGTTGAGTTGAGGTGATCACAGGGATAATAATTAGGACCAGAATGATTATCACAAATATGAGCTGAACTAGATTCAATGTTTTGCTCATAACTATTTCACTTCACCAATTTAAACAGAATATAATCTTTTATATAGCTTACTGTTATTATAGATGTTATGATAATGCCAGCCACATACATAAGGACGTCAATTTCTGGTTCAAGACTGCTCCCTGCAGCAGGTGCAAGTATGTTTTGAAAGAGTAAACTGCCAATACCAGATTTTTGGAAAATGATCTCCACAAACATTGCATTTGTGAGTACAGAGGGCCATACTCCCAATATTTGGGTAATGGAGAATGTGCTGATTGGCTTCAGAATATGTTTCAATACTGAATCTCCCATTGCCCTAGCATTTAGGACATAATCTTTACTCAATATGTCTGTGAAATAAAGTCGTTGTTCACTTTCTACATCATAATATATGTTACTAGACAAACCTATTATCATTATCAGGCCAGATAAACTTATTTGGTCATTAACCACAATATACAGGATCAAGCCCAATACCATAATGTGGATATTCGAGAGAAGCCCCAATATTTTGCTTATGGGCGCAGCAATATTTTTCAATAACTCAGATGATCCAAAAAACGCAGAGTTTACGAGTGTGGACAGTATCCATATCAACAATACTGCAAGTGATGTATTAGCAAATGACGATACAATTGAATTCCCCAACGCAATTGAATTTTCATCATCGCCCCATAAAGTAATCTTATACTGATAATTGCGAGTTGTGAGGTTGCCTTGGGCTGCACTTTCGATCCATGAAATTAAGCTTAATCTCTCTTCATGGTTCTTATCAGGAATAGAGTTTAACAGGCTATAGAGTAGTGAGAGTGCTACAGCGAGGATTACTATATAACGAGCAGTTATGGAGAACAAATGAATACCTTGGACTTGGTTGTCAATCTATCTGGGACTAACAGACCACTGACCTATGCTTGTAAAGAAAGTCATCGGCGTAATTGTCACATTGTCGATAATACTTCTATAGTACATTTCTGGATCGACATGCCACAAAAATAAATAGGGCACATTATCGTAGCAATGTTGGTGAATCCGCTCGCCTGACCTTTTTTTTGCTGCTTCTCGACTTTTCTCGTAAATCTTGAGCTCATTCAATAATTGGGAATTTCTATATCCTGTATAATTACCAAAGGTGAAGAGAGGTGTAATGTTGTTATCCCAACCGAATGTGTATCTAACAAATGCCATATCCCAGTAGGTGGAATCAGACATTTTTTCACTAAATGCTCCCTGAGAAAGACCATCGCGGATGATCTTAATCCCAAGGTTAGTGTATTGTTCAATTATGTGCTTTAAAGCATGTTCTTCCCTACTGCCTGACACGACAAAATCGCGATTAAATATTAATCGAAATTCAACCTTTGAATTCTTACCGGTTGACGGATCAATCCAAACTAATTGGTTGTTTTTATTAATGATATATCCCTGTTTTTTGAAGTGCTCAATTATTTCTCCTGCAGGTGCCGCCCGGTCTCTTAGTGAATCCACATATATCCCATAATCCCGAATGAACGGTCCAGTTATATCTTTTGCGCCATCCGGAAAAAAGTTTTTGATAATTTTCTTATCATCGATTGCATTGTCCAGCTGTATCCGAAATGCAGTCGAATTGAGATGATCCTTTCTCGTGTTCAACGCTAGTGCTGTCCATGAATTTCTCGCATAGCGTTGATGTTTCAAATGACCTCTGGTTTTAAGCTCTCGAATGAGTCCCAAGTTTGAGATTTCTTCGATAAGGAGATCAATCTTGTGATCTCCAGCCTCGTAACTATTCGCATTAAGCGTCCTAATATCACTCATTTGATTGGAAAAACTTGGTTCAGTGACAGCCTTGATCTCGTTAATTTTAAATTTTGGGGAGCCTTCAGTGCTGTATTGGTTTCTCCTAAACAATAATTCGGTTTTTACCCCTTTCACCGATGTAGCCTCTAATTGGAAGGGACCGGAACCTAGTGGTCGCTTCACGTAGGCATCTTGCGCTGTCAAATAGGGTTGGACGAATTTATGTTTGGGAAATATCTGAATTTTTGCAAAAGCAAGCTGGGTCTTAAATGCGAATTCACCAATTTCTCCTTTGGGGAGCAATTCAAAGTTCTCATCGTCGATCCGCCTAAATATTGTGTTCTCGCATGCTTCCTTTAGATAAGCTTTACCGTTGTTCTTATATACTTCAATGGTGAACTCTATATCGTCTGATGTTAGAGAATGGCCATCAGGCCACTTTATATTTGGTTTTAGAGTACATGAAATTCCATTTTTGGATTTGCCATCACGAATAATTTCAGGTAGAGAGACACATAAATCAGGTTCAAGATTTAGTAGGCTATTCCAGCGCCACAAACGACTATAGATGAACTCCCCTATACGTATCTGATCTTCAGCACGTCTCCCATAGATTGGGTCAAAAGCCTCAGAATGAATGACGGGTTCTGCATATTTCATCCCAAAATAATCCTGCGCCTGAGCGATGGCAGTAAAGCATAGCACCACTAAAATTTGAACAATAGATCCACCAAGTGATTGTGATACTTTCATGCTATAATCTCCCAGATTTTATATTTCTAAATCGAATTTTAATTACTATTAAAAAGCAACCACATTATAGTATTTTGCCAATTCCTTCAATTCCCCAAGGGACTTATCTCCGCTGGAAATTTGATGCAGGTTATCTACCCAAAGTGGCAGTCTGCCACCATCAAGCCGGCCATAGGCATATGATAATAGCATGAATTTAGGATAATTATCAAACCACCATATTCTTGGAGGAAAATTGCTTGCATCTGCAAACCAAAAATTATTTATTAGAAGTGAGCCCTTAGAATACTCCTCCTGCTTGTCATAATATTTGGCAATATTTTCGACTAGTTTTGGAGCGAGAACGGGATCATCCAGAGCTACTATTTCCATCCACGAAGGAAGCTGAAGATCACTGCCCAAAGCGAGTGTATTACTAGACATAAGGGACAATAGCAAGTCAGCATATGGAAATCTTGACTGCCTAAGGATGCTGTGTGCATCTTGAGAACTTAACATCTTTTTCTGCAGTAGAAGTGAAGTGACGTCAAATATGAGATCAGAGTATAGGCCCTGTGCCATGGAATCAGGAAGAGTTGATGAAAAGTTATTATTTGCAATGGCATTTAGGCGATCTGTATACTGGGGATCATTCCCCAAGAGTATGAGAAAACGTAATTTCGCCCTATAGAAGTCCGAGCCTGGTTCATTATTTCCCGCAAATATTTCTTGATATTCCACTATTGCTTCTCGATAGAAACAACTCGCGTACGATCCAAAAACATAAGGATCAACCATAAAAGCGTGGTTGTCATTCTGTACAATAGCCTGAGGTGGGGCAAATATTAGTGATTCACAATCTAAACTCTTAGATTGAATAGCCATAAATCTGGCTAATTCATTTGAATTGTTATTCAGCTCCAAATGTTTCGAGAGATTTAGTAACGTGTTGTTAAGAATTAGCGAAGCATTTTGGTTAAGGTTCGCCACATCGTGAAGTGGCAATTTAGGATTAGTGACAGAACTTGGTGGGGCTAGATACAAATCAAGCGACAACTTACTGGCTAAAAGTGCTGCAGCGGAGTAGCTCTCCCATAGCCAATAATAGATTTCGGCACGGCCCATTTGCAAAGAATCCACCAACGCCTTGCTGGGTGAACTTTCTGTCGTAATATCTTCATAATATTTCTCAAGATGGAGAAGATTTGGATAATGTTCTTGAAGGTTTGACTGACCATTATAGCCATTGTTAAATTGTATGTTTTGAAATACGTCTCCATACTCTCTAGTAAGGGTAAAATCCGGCGGTGGTGGGTCTAGAACCATATATTTGTACATGAAAGCTAGGCCTATGGCCAATATCAACGATATTAGGATGATTAGACGTCTCATGAAAGCACCTTACATTTGAGCGAGCGTATTCGCGGCGATATTTGTGTAATATGAAGATAAATTGGTGGGAAGATTCTTCACATACTCCTTCAGTTCATCATTTAGTTGTTGTGCGTCTCGTTTCAATTCAGCTTGCCGAAGAGTCTGACCCAATTTTTTGGTATGTTCGGCCTTTAATGCTTTGATTCTATTACACGTTATTTCAGCACAAGAAATTTCAACTTGTTCAATAGCCTTTTTTTTCTGAGCTGTTTTTGAAATTGTCAGGATGGATAAATTCTTGAATTCAAAGTACAGCTCATTGATACGATTCTCGTCGGTGAATTCAGGTGGGATTTGATCTAATTTAGCTACAAGTGCAAAAAATACTGAATAATAACTCCAATTTTTGCCACATGTAGAATTCATTAATTTCAGATATTGATTCGCATGGTGTGCTGCATTTAGATCATCTTTCAATTGATCACGGTAAATAAATATAAGTGTTGAGGCTGCATCACAATAGAAGGGGTCATTTTCATCTACTTTTGCACATTCTATACAGGCTTTTTCCCACTCCCCAAGGGTTTCGAGTTTTTTACATTCCTGATATTGATCACCAAGACTTAAATCAAAGAGTTGGCCAGGGGTTGTTAATTTCACATGCTCCTCAGTAAGACCAACCCAACCTGGGCGAGTAAAAACTAATTTATATTCTGTATAGCCGGGTCCACTCAAATCGATGGCAGTATTTCCATCGGCTGGAATAGTCCCTATTAAACTTGTGAAATTTTGGCTACTCCCAGAAGCGTACACAGATACATTAACAACTTTGTCGTTATCTACTCGAACTTTCATACTAGCACTAGGGATATTGAAGTGTTTTCTGATCTCATTGACGCCAAGCTCCACTTTGACTAATTCAGAACCCGTAATGAAAGTGGCCTGGGTTGTATATTTCACCTCATAAGTGCCCGCCTTATAAACAGGAATCGTAACGCTACCTGCTGAAAGCCTAAACATCGTGTCCCCAGTATTTGTTGGCGGTGGGAGTATCTCAATATTGGCAATGGCTGGAGACCCATTCGAATATCCAACCGTTACAGTTAGATCTACTGGTCTAGGAAGGAGTGTCACATCTATGGCATCTTTGGGCTGGTTAAATACGTGCTCAATACTCATCTCGACGTATCTATTTTTCGGATCAGATATACGTATTGTTACATTCTTATTCAACTCAGATAATCTAACTACTGCCTGTCCCCAATTATTTGTTTGGGAGGGATATGAACCATCAACTGTAACGCTCAATCCTTCTATTTTATTATAGCTCACATCACGTACATTGATAAATGCTGTGATCCCTTGAAGGACTATCTCGGTTCGATAAATCGTTGGTCTTTGGTTGGGTACGTAAATAGAATCTGAAATGAATCCCTTTTTATCTGCTTTTATGGTGAAATCATTTCCAATTTCATTAAGTTGAATTGTTAAGAATCCATCAATATCGGTCAGCCCAATATTTTCACCGTCAATTGTTAGTTTTACTCCTGAGATTTCCCCCTTCATCCCATTTGGATCTACAAAAATCGTTTTTACAATAATCGCTGGTCGAGGTTGTAAATAAAACTTTGCTGAGCTATTTGCATCACTATCATACTTGTGATCAGTTGTGGATTTCAAATAGACACCATTTGAACCAGAATTCTCGAGAATGATATCCGAATTATCTGATTTTGGATTGAAAATTATCTGTCCCCCAGAATCAGTTTTGTATTTAGTTTTGTTTATTTTAATATCGATATGAGGTATAATCATTTTTGTTTCATTGTCAACAACTGTAACAATCATTTCCAATTTTGTCATTTCCACAGTAAATGAATTTTCACCAGGACTCACAAATTTGATCATGTTGATGGATTTAAATTGAGATTTTTCAATTGAGAATGCGATGGGGTCGGCTGAATAGGTTATCTCCCTTCGTAGGACTCCATCGGTATTCGTGTTTCCAAATTGTGTATTAGATTTAACGATTGAAACATCTGAGAGCGGTTCATTGTTTTGATCTTTTACTTTAAATTCTATAAACGTCTTAGGCAAAAGATCAACTACAGTGCTTTCACCAAGGTTATCAGCATTAATATCCAGCTCAATGTTCGCTGTTTCAAAATTTCCTGAACCATCTAAAACCTTGATTGAGTATACCTTATTAATAGCTCTAAATAGTAGCTGAACCAGACCAGATTCTAAATAGGTGACTGACACATCTGCTGAAGCAATTACTTCAATATTATCAATAGAAGCATGGTTTGATTTGTTTCTCACTTCCAAATAGTAGCTATAGGGAGATATCACCAGCGTCTCTGTTTTATTAATCGCACTCAGGGCTATTTCTTTCTGAAAGGGAAGTATGTTATCTTCAGAAATTGAAACCATTATTTTTTCGCCAGCCCGCTTCGCTGCATACTTGTAAAGAATTTTTCCAGATTTATTGGTGGTTTTTGTTTCAGAACCCTGAATTGAGATAGGAATACCCGCCAAAGTTCGACCGCCCTTATCATAAACTTTAATAGTCAGTTCGTTTGCAGGCTGCAATTGGATGATATCTGCGGTCCTATCAGGATTAGAAAAATCATTTGATACTAAATACTTGACCGTCAATCCAGCATAACCAACTTTTTCGATAGATATTTCCAGCTCAGATCCTACGACAAGATCCTCCTCGACCAGAAACGATGTAGTTGCAGGAATTTGTACGGATCCATCAATCCTAGATAAGTACTCATTTTCTGATCCTGTCACAGCGACAGTTGCTCCTATTATTGGCCTTCCATCGATCGGATTCACGATTTTTAGATTATAATTCAAATCTCGCTTTGGAAATATTGAAAGTCGAATTGCTGTCGGTATATAATTGAATTCAATAAATTGACCCTCGCTCTGAGATGAAACAAAATAATCAGGATGAGAAAACGAAAATTTCACGGAACTCCAATCCACACTTTTTAGGGATATGTAGTCGTCGCCAGAATTATTTGTCATCGATGAGGCGGAACCCCCACGGCCATCATCCAATATGGTTTTGATCCCTGATGTCGGTGGCGCTGAGGTAATCCGTATCTTCTTTTCATTCGGATTTGCCTGCAATTTTGTATTAATCACCTTTTGATTGCTGTTTATATTTATTGGGAAATTTGGTGATACTATGGCAACTTTATAGCCTGGTTTTCTGGCTATAAGGGTGATCCGATAATTGCCTTTAAGACCTTGAATATTAGAATTTAAAGTACCGCTATTATTTGTTATTCCCAGTGATGTTTCATTCCCGTTATTAATTCTGTATGAAATAGCAATGCCTGCGGTGCGATTAATTTCTTGTACATTAACTTGTACATCATAGGGTTGTTCAAATCGACTGAGAATTAAAGCCCCAATAGCAAGCAGGATAAGCCATATGCGTGAATGTCTGTTTTCAGTTTTCATGTTATCCATCTAGTTTTATTTTATAAATATTTCACCAGAACCTGGGGGAGTATCGGGAGGATCTGGGTCAGTTATTCCAACTTCCTCAGCAACTGGCTTCCTAGATAAAATGATTGCAGGTATTGAGTTTCTATGATTAAGCGTGAGACGGATAGATTTGGCATCTCCATTCAAATAATCATCATGCATGGCTTTTATCGTGTACGCAGTATTGGTGAATTTCTTTGATTTCAAGACAAATTGACCACTCGAATTGGATTCAACCTCAATTGTTCTGGGATCTGTCATGATAGTGCATCCTTCAATTCCTCGAAATGTGCTATCTTCAAAAACGGTCCCAATTAAAATCGTTTTTATCTCTTCTAGTTGAAGAGCGAATGGTTCTTTCAAATTGTTCAGGACCACAAGAGTGTCGATGGGGAAATAGATCCCTCCCCCAGATACAGTTAATCGAAATTCCTTGCTTTTTACCTTAGGGAATTTAACGACTCCCCCCTCATCTGTGATTAGCTTAAACTGCATCTTAGTCTTGTTGTCAAATACTTCAACCTCAACTTCTGCTACACCAGTTCTGTCTTGGCTATCAATATTTGTGGTTTCTATCACCAATGGCGGTGAAAAGACAGAACACCCAGCAAATAGAGAAACGAAAATAAGGATATTAACAGAGTATATTATCTTCATATAAATTCCTATAGTTTTGGCTGCATCATGACTCGAAAACCCAATCCTTCAGATGCTGTGTTACGAGGTAGAAAGCCTCGGGAAGTTGTCATAATCTCTTCGGGATTTTGCCAAAATGAACCACCTCGTATTACTTTCCAGTTATCTTCCAGAACGTTAGGTAGGTTGGGATCAAAATTCTCATTATAATTAGAATAAACCCACTCCATGACATTTCCTGACAGATCATAATGCCCTGAAAACCCTGGATGGCTATATGAACCAACCGCAATTGCCCCCGGGTTTGAATTCGCATAATTGGCGTGATAAATGTCCACCGATTCACCCCATGGATATGAATAATTCCTATTGTCTAACATTGAGTACTTTGCAGAGAACTCCCATTGTGCCTCACTAGGTAAACTAAATTCGTATCCAGGAAATTGAATATCTAGCAATTCACAGAATTCAACAGCTGAATCCCAAGTTACATATTCAGCTGGGAGTTCACCTTGTGCAGGTGGCCAATTCGAGGGTAGCATATTGGTTGTTTCATAGATTGCCATGTAAAATCTTTCGATCTCGAATCCCTCGCCTTCACAATCATGATTATTTTGTCCAGCTCCGCATCCTGCGAACAATATTCCTTCTTCAATCATATGAAATCCTGGGACTTCTAAACAATTAATACCCGTCGAATCTTGGATATCATCATTTTGCACCAGTGCTGTATGAGATGATTTTCCCCAAAATATTGCTTTTATTGGGATGACATCACTAGTTAGACATTTAATATCAAATACCGTTAAAATTTCTCCAGAGTTTTCAATGAACTCTACACCTTCGCCAATATGTATTGAACTCATGATATTCATCGAATCATCTTGAGCAGAATAAATAAGAATGGAATCATAAGGACTCAAATTAAAGGAATGGAAATACAGCCTAGATTTATCTGATGATAAAGGTAGTGAGGCTATTGCTGTTGGGTATTCCCTTTGAATTGATATCGTGTTCGAAAAACTAAGACTTGTATACCGGCGAGTGGTGTCACGGTCCATAAATGCTCTTGCTCGATAATCGTATGAGATGTTTGGTTCAACATCAACCCAGGCGTGCAATTGGCGTCCCTTGAACCCAGACACAATAGAATCTTGATCAAATTGCATTGTATCAATAATGGTAATTAAGGAGTCGGAGTTAACTCTATCATAATCATATTGTAATGTATCATTTTCACCGATCCGTGAGATTTCTATCCCTTCGAATTCAATGTTTTTTAATAAGTAGGATTGAATAATCTGATCATCATTCTCACCCCCTACAAACAACGAGACCGAGGGTGAATTAATCGTAAACAGGCAGCCCACGATGTCTGAATGAAGGGAAGATTGATCTTCATGATTGGCGATGACATAGTAATAATTCCATTTGTTTAGCTCCGCTGAACTATCAATTACCGTAAAATTAAACTCATCTACCACTACTGTTGTAGATGAAATTTCCTGAAACAATGCTTCCTCCGGCAGAGCTAATTCCGTTTCCTGCACACTCCTGAATATGGAATAGTTATCCACATCTTCATGAGTTGCCACAGCCCAAGTTATCTCAATATCAAAAAGGTTAATTGGTTGAACAAATATCCCTGTTGGAGCAGTCTCAACTCGATCAAAATCAAGTTTGTACTCTGGGTCATTGAGTGTGCATTCAGATATGATTAAAGACAGTAAAATTGGAATGAGTATATAACGCTTCATAAAATAATTTTATTTATCGAATTTTTTCTGAATAATTAAGACAACGTTAGTAAGTGCGTTTGTCGCTATTATACTACCGACTCCCAAATAAACATTAGTTCGAGCGGATTGCATATCATCGAAAGCACTATCACCCTGAGCACGATATTGATCTGCTAGGAGAGGATCAGTCTCGCTCATATAGGATGATTGAAGATCTGAGAACAAAATTCTTGAAGAATTGTAAGAGTTGTAACTTTTCCAAGTAAAAACTATTGCCCCAACATAGGTAGCTGCAGGAACCATTATTTGCCAGGGCGGCTTATCCATATAGTAATGGCCTGCTCCTGGCGCTAATGTAGTTAAACTAACAGCCAGCAAAGTTGATTTCCTTGATAAATAAAAGTTTATGCTTTGTGGTTCTGGATGCTCCATGTCATCATAAACATATTGTACTTTTGGTAGAGGCGGAGTATATCCGTTTTCAGTTGCTATTACAGTATAGTAACCAGGCTTCAACTCTCTGTAGGTAACATTATTTGAATCCTTTTCCGAACTATTCCATGGAATGAAAAAGAATCGTGTCTGATAAAGTTTGGATGATGATAGCCTAAAGTGTTGTTTTATTTGCTCGCCCGTATCTTTGTCGAATGTCTTTATCGATAGTGAACCAGACTTTGGTACCAGGGTAATTCTTGAGGAAGTAATAGCCTCAGACTGGGACTTACTTGTATTTGTGGATGAGTGCGAAAAATTGTTAGGTGAGACTGAAATTCTCACTGCTCTATAGTCAGGATGTTCGTGAAGAATATCAAGTGGATGGTATCTGGATAAATCTTTTAGAAATGATTCTTTTTCCTTGGGAGTTATTTTCAATGGGATCCCATTAACTGAATAATTATGCTTAATCTTTACATTTGATTCAATTTTTATGGTCTTATAAAAATACTCATCCATAAATTTCTTGTATAATTTTTGTAATGCTTCAGGAATTTCCGCTTCTGAATAATTCCCCGCTAATTTCGTAGAACCTAAAACCACAATGGATTCGTCCACTACTGATTGCAGCGACAATGATAATTCATAGCGGTCTGATTTTGAAACCTCAAACGCCTCTTTTACTCGCTTCTCCATCGAGACTAGCAAAATCATATTGCACACTTCCAGACGATTCAGCTCTCGTTTTGTTAGCATTCTGTCGGGAGAGAGTACTTTGAGCAATTCTGATTCTGATAGTCCTGTTCCAGGCGCTAATAAATTGAAAAAACGTGAATCTGGAGCAACTAATGATCGTAGTTCAGAATGAACTCGCTTAGCATCGATTTGAGTTAGATGGATACCTTTCCCAAAAGATATTACAGGAAGAATATTGTTTCGCGGGAAAGGGTTATAAAGTAGCCCTAACTGGGTAATTCTAAGCTTAGCAAGATAGTTTTTATATGATTCACCCTGCTCCCACTCATGATCATCATTGACCCAGGTATGAACAAATGTGGGGCGAAGAATATAATTTTCCTTTTCTGAACTTAAAGAAATCCCACTAAAATCAAAAATTGTCTGACCATTTTCATCGATTGGAGAAATACACTTTATGACACTATTATCACTCTCAGAAATGAGTGCTAGATCTATCCCGCGATAATCAATATGCCCACCTTTCTTAGAGTATAATCGAACTGTCAGGATCCTATTTTCCCTTTCTGTGAAAGTAATTCTTGTGATATCAGAGTGACCGACTATTTCAAATGATATTAACTTCCGAATATCCTCGAGCATTTCTTCCTGCTGACCGCTTACAGATTTTTCAGTACTATTGTCCTTATAGTAAGGACGCATCATGTCACCACCTCCTAGATCGACATAGTATTTACATTTTGTCAAACTCGTCAGACACTGAGACATATTCCCTTGCTCAAGCGCTATTCGTGCTGACTCAAGCTCATCTGAAGCTGTGAGCTCGTTCGTTCTTTTCTCACGCTCCAACCGATCCTTATATTTTTTTTCATTAAGTCTTGCTTTAACGCAAATATTTACTCCATTTTTAATGTTTTTCATTTGTGGAGATATGATCAGCTCAAAATCATCGCGGGTAAATCTTGCATTTGAATATGTCTTAATAATAGAATTTTTGTAGTCAGAAATGCCATCATTATCTTCCTTTATCTGACTAAAAAAGACAGATTCAATAGTTACCTCTAGTTGTTCAGCTAGGTGAGTTAAAACTCGGCCCTTTAGATCTGAAATAATTTCATCGGGATTTAAATCAGTAGTCTTAACTTCACACCCTTCTGCATAAAGATAATTCTTATCGTTTAAGTTCCACTTAGCTGGTTCTTTTACGAATACTGCCTCATGACCAACGTCTAAAGCTTTTCTAACCTGCTCGATACTTGAGATTGTTTGTTTTTTACCTCTGGCGGATTGTTTTAAATTTTCGCCCTGGGATGTACAAGAATAAAAAAGACTTAGAAGCATGAATAGGAAAGCTAGTTTTTGCATATATGGCCATCCAAAAGAACTCTTGTGAATGTATGAAATATTCTGCTTCAAATTTGACATTACCCGGCTTCTACTCATATATGGGATCTTAAAAATCTTCAAATATTGTTGATTGATCCAATTTAAACCGTCGCGGATTAGGCACGAGCTCTTCAGTGGATACCTGAACGTTTGCTTCACCCCTGAGAGCATCAACTGAAATAATCAGGTTGTCCTTGCCCATTGTAAATGGATAGTTAACGCTACCAAATACAGATCCAATTTCTGAGCTTGCAAATGGAATTACTGTTAGAACATGCTGACCAATCGGTACATGTTGAATTACTAATTCTTGAGAATAATCTGAAACACTTTTTGTTCGCTTGAAGATTCCCCCTGTCTTTTTATCAGTGGTTCTTACTCCAACATCTGAGGTATAGCCCTGGAAATCATCATCAAGAAATACTGCAGAGCCGTGGGGAGTGCTTAGTACAGCAATATTTTTCGTCACCTCTGATTCAACTGCAAATACTTCACCCAACAGACCAGCTTTCATAGAAGTATTACAAGTCCATTCACCTCTGTCGAAAACAACACTTATCTCATGTTCACCTGGCGAGATATTTGAAATTTTTAGCGGTGTCCTCCCTTGATACTTTCCATCAATCAGGATCTTCTTCTGGGCTGGCATAGAATGAACTTGAATCTCACTCATCTTGTTTCTATTGTTGACATGTTTGCTCTTATAAATGTCCATAGTTTTTTCATATAGCTGTTTCAAGGCAGCACTTGTAGCGGTAGCTTCAAATTCTCCTGAAGCTTTTTGTGCTAGGGTCGTCAAAGCCTGCTTATCAATTTGACCAAGTCCAATGGCATAAAAAGCACTGCCCTGAAATCCTATCATACTTTCAATTTGCACTGGAGTAAATTTAGAACCACCATCATTCCCATCAGTAAAAAGTACAATCGCACTGCTCTCCTCGTATCCTTTACACATCTCAAGTGCTCTTGCTACCGCATCATAAATATGCGTCCCGCCCCTGGCCTCCAGGGCATCTATTGTTTTAGCAAGATCTCCGCTCTTTTTTGTCATTGGATGCGAAATAGTCACTGATGTGTTGAAAGTGATCAACGCGGCTGCATCAGCGCTCTTCATCCTATTTACAAAGGCTTTTAATCCTACTTTTGCATCTTTCAGTGGCTGTCCGCTCATACTTCCAGAAACATCAACAACTAGCACAAACCTAGTTTCATTAATGATAGGTGAATAGTTAATACACGTTGTTTGAGCTTGTAAAAGAGTAACCGCCAGAGAGATTAAGCCAAAATAATACTTCATTAGTTCCTCGTCAAATGCTGTTTGATGTCGGTGGCCTTAACACGAACCAAGACATATATGTAGGCACGGACATTTTTATCTGGGTCGATATCCTTATAATCAAGCCACCTTTCAAGTACATGTAAATCCCTGAACTCGTGATTAAAGGAATATGTTAAAATATTTACTGACTCTTCAACCTCAGGAGTATTCGAATCGCCACGTTTTATTTCACGTTTAGACCCTGAATGGTAAATGCCAATACCCACAGCACTCGCAAGCTCTACTAGGGCAGCTTCTTCTGCGGTCCTCCAAGCATCGTTCTCATTACCTTTTAGAACATATTTACCTACGCCGAAGTAATCATCTTTTTCAGAGAAAAATGGTCCCTTTTTCACCCAATCTGGTCTAGTGTTAGAGACTTTCTCATAATCAAAAGTATTCATCTTAACAAGATTATAACTTTGCCTCTCAAAAATGCAGATTTGTTCTCCTCCACCATAGAGGGATGTTTGGAAACAAGAAATTTCTTGGAGCTGCTTTTTCTGAATTAGAGGCGATTGAGCTTCAATAAGATAGTCTTTCTCCCATTTATCCTCATTGTTAAAATAACTGGCATCCCCCACCAAATATCCTTCTCTGGACAATGAATATCTCCATATGGCATCATCCATTGCATCCATTACTCCAGCAGTAGAATATCCTGTAATATATTGAGGATATTTTACTGGATGGAGGAACCACTCAGGATATGAATTTTGACAATACAAGCTCCCTATTAAAAAGGGGCATATAATGATCAGCATGAAGCTGAATATCGAATGCTTCATGCTGATCATAGAGCTAAATTAGAACTTATCATAGTCCTCTAGTTTTTGCTCCATTTCTTTGTGCATTTGAGATTGACGATATCTTGTATATGCAGCTTTCTGTTCTTTCATTTGATCCTGAAAAGACTGAATGAAGATCTTCGGATCTATAGCCATGATGGTATATATCGTATATTTGCCATCTTTCATAGTGATCACTTCTTCAGTGGGTAAAACCCCAACCAGTATAGATTTGGTAAGTTGTTCACTCACTGTTTGGAATGCTTCATTAATTTCAGCATCTCCTGCCGTTCCGATTTCTTCCTGAAACTGTTTTTCATATCCCTTGACTTTTGTTTCAAGGGCATTAGAAAGTAATGTACGTCCATCATTCTGCGCCTGTTTCCTAGCCAAGTCTTCTCTCGACGAGATACCTGTGCCAACTACTGCAAGTCCACCATTTCTTACCAATTCATTTGCTTTTAGCTGTAAATCTGAATGAGGCGATTTGATGACTTTCATTCCTCCAGAGCACCCCAGAAACACGAATGCAAGTATCAATACTGTTACAAGTGCAACTTTCCGTTTCATTCTTTTCCCTTTCATTTGATTTTTTCTTGGATTCATTTATTGACGACTCAATGATCCTTATTATGGAACAATCAACTTACTCTTCAATAGTTGATGAGTATTGAAGAAATGAACCCCGTTAGGGTCGTTATAGCCCCCCGCCAATACTTTGAACTCATTCGAACAAAAAATTTAAGATTATCAGAACTGTGTCCAACACTTATTATGTCTCGTATTATCAAGAGGTTATTAGTGATTTTTTTTATCACCATTTAAAGAAATGGAACTCTGCTATGTCCGCGACCATTTTGTACTATCTCGCATTGAGATCAGATAGACTTCTCCTGATTCCGAATTCTTAGGTAATCAATCATTCAGAGCACGATATCTACTGTACCGTAAATGCATTAAGCAATTTTTCGAAACGAATCCTCTGTTGCGCCTTTGACTTTACTCATAGTACAGTTGGTCCCTGCACCTCGCACAGTCTACGAATCATCAAAAGGTTGATTTGATCCTAGTTCTGAAGCAAGGAGAAGAATTCTTGGGTTCTATTTCTCTTTGAACTTATTGGGGAATTTCTGCTCAATGTAGCCCCGGGTTGAACCCGAGTATCAATTTGAGATTTATCAAGGTTGAGGACACAACTTACTTCATGAGCAGATTTGTGCAAATTCGGACCCCTAATAGGCTATGCTCTCTATCTTGCTGATGTACATGGCGATTTCTTAGGCAGAAAGCCAGTCATCTCGGTCAGTCAGGAACATTTTCAGATAAAACCCCCATTTGTGAGCTGAAAATCTAGGCTCGCGAGGTTATGATGCAATGGGATGGGATGTGATAATAATTGTGCCTGTGACTCCAGCGTTCTATCAATTCATTATTGGAATTAATGTCCGGAACTTCCTCAATCAGCGTTAAGCACTTAAGACATTCATTAAAAGCTCTGTGAGAAGATCTCCAACTTTGCCCAACATCAATAGGATGAGAATCCAGAAGAATACACTCGGCATTCGAGCTTTTGTCTCCTTGACAACTTGCGGCGCTAATTCAGAATCGGAGAATGTATCATCTAATCCCTCATACATGAGTCGATCCATTTTAGCAAAATACTTTACGGTTCTCTTCGATCGCTTCGGTGCATAGTGATCTCTAGTGTAGATTCCCTTGTACTGCCTATTCCTTTGGCTCTCAATAATACCTGCTCTCTTCCCAGCATTAGCATTTTCTAATCGCCAATCATCAAAGATTTTCCATGCTACTTTCTGGATCTCCATAAATTTCTTCTCCGGGACATTCACAATCTGGCCGGTGCCATTGCAACTCCTACATGACCACCACTTGTCCCACTGTTCAATGATCACCACACCTTTGCCCTGGCATGCTGGGCAGGTTAAGGAAAAGTCTGGCAAGGTTCTTCGATGAGGTCCAATCAGGGGTAACCCAGTCAACTTTCCCGAATTTTCCATAGCCTCAATACCCGTGAGTCCGTAGCCATCAAGAGTCCCTATTTCTCCACAGGATCTGCAAATCTCTTGGCCTAGCCAGATTTTATTCCCGGTTCCTTTGCATATATGTACCCATGTTTTATGTGGCATATTCTACTCCCCCCTTCTCGAAGCCACAAACGCCTTCAGGTCCTTCGGTCCACCTTTCCGACAACAGTATCCACAACCAAACTCATTCTCACGGGCATTAATGTACAGCTGATGACCAGTACCTGGACACTGGGCTGACCAGATCTCAGGATTGAGCAAGGGGGGTTGAGGATGCAGGCCCAGTTGGGTAGCTACCTTGATGATCTTTGTCTTCCGTTTTCTGGCAGCTGCTTGATTTTTTCTTATGGTGTCATTCTGCCGCTCATTGATCTCTTCGTAATCATGCCTGAGGAGCAGCCCTTTTGCCAAAAATTTTACTGGAGAATAGAGTCCGCAGACTGCATCGAAATACTCACTGAGTAAAAATATACCGGAACGTAAAATAGAGTCCGTATGGGTCATGGTAAGCACTCTCATGGCCTGCCTGGATTGATTAAGCAAAAGGATTTCAAGTTTTGCTATTTCATCTGCAGATGCTCTGTTGGGATTCTCATATGGCGTTTCCTCTGTGACCATCCAAAGTTCATCGCCCCTGGCTGTTTGACGTATATAGGCGATTTGATCCATGTCCAAGATGGCCATTACAAATAATTCATAAGCACAGAGTGCCACAGCATCTTTTGGAAGAGCTGCTGTGCTTTCTGCGTCCTTGCCCCACACGTTGGAGCTCAATATCTCCAGGTTTTGATTCCAGCTCATTTTAAACACTCCAGAACATCCTCACGTGTTCCATTGGGAACCAAAAAAGGGAATGAACTATCAAAGAATCTTGTTTGACACTCTCTGTCAGAATAGTCACCCTGATGAAAATGAAAGGCCAACTGCAATTTGAGAAATTTCTGATTCTCTTCCATATACGATCCCAACTCCCACAGGCCTCTTAGCAGGTTCTCTCCAGTCCTGTCGCCATATTCCATCATGAACGAGTGGCAGGGCCTTGAAAAGTAAGGGATGTGAAGCCCTCCAGTGAGACCGGAGTAAGGGCTGATGATCTTTACGGAAATATCAGATTCATTTCTAAAGGTGATCTCTCCTTTGATGGTCTTGCCTTCTGCAACAATGCTAATCTCTTGATTCTTTGACATGTGACTGCCTCCTCGTATTGTGAAGATCTGCGGGACAAACATGTCTCAGGGTATGATTTTACCTTGAGGGTTTAGCACATGTTTTAAGTGGTTGCAATCCTCGCAAATCACCACTGTTTCTGATATCAACACTTCCAGAAACCAAAAATGACATCCGGAGATGCCATAAGCTCCCGGTTTAGCTCTTTATTTTATGTCGCGGCAAGTAGAGTTAAATGACGACACTCAATTATACTTCTTGATTCTAAATTTTCAATAGATTTTTGGCAGTGGAGCCCCTTTTACTTTATCACCACTTTCCATCAATCACCTTTGCTGTGTTTGGACCAAGGGAGTTGATCTTCGTGGGAGTCACAGCCTCGTTATTTTTCATGGGTTTTTCCCCCAGTTTCAGAGTCTTAGCAGCCACACTATCAAGGCCAGCAAGTTTGGTTGAACCCTGGAGCGGATTCGATTTGTCATCATAAAATTCAAACCAGGGCAAGCCGGCTTCTGTATAGTCAACAGCTGAAGGCGGAGACCCGGGAATAGGTTTACCAGTAACGTTATTCCATTGATTGCTGTTAAGAATATGAACGAAGCATCTGCTTGATGCATCCAGATCCCAAGCATCAAAACCATATTCATCCTCGTAGATCTCCTGGCGCATGAGCCCGCCCGGAGCTAAGCCCATTTCACTTGGTGCACTCATCTCATGAACGGAGAAACATAGATCTTCATGATTTCTGTGGGATTGCCCTTTCATCATCGCCTCATAATGGACACGCTTCATGGGGTAGACGACAATCTGCAAGCCTCCATGCTCTGCTTTTCCTGTCAATTGCTCTTCGGCTGTGTATCCATCACCAAGCGGCATGGCGACAAACTGTCGGATCAGGCCTTTTTGGACACAATATCCATCCAGCCAGGGTTGATCAGGAACCACCAGATAATCCTGAGGCTTCTTTACTAGGTGATTGGTCCATTGCTTTCCAGTGACTGCGTTGATTTTGCCAGTGGCAATCTTGATTGCGAACGGATACCCTCCAGAAAAGTTGATCCAGAGTGCCTCTGATTGATACATGGGAAGCAGAACACCGCCATGCTCTGCCCATCTGGATGGAAGTCCTGAAGTATGATCTTCGGTGTGTTCAATGGGAAAGCGACCCAGACTAGGAGGAAGTGGATACTCTCTGTTATCATCTGGGATGCGTAGAGTGCGCTGGAAATCTATGCTGCAAACCGCATGTTTGTGAAGCTCCGGGAAACGAAACACTAACTTGTCCTGTTTTAGCTCAAGCATCGCTCATACTCCTTCTTGTTACTACCATTTCCCATCTTTGACCTCTCTGACCACACGCAGAATGGCATGATCCGGGGCTGATTTCATCTCTCGCAGTAGATCGGCAAATAGTTTGGGTCTTTCCAGAATGACCTGCTGCAGCTCACTAGATAACTTCCCCGCCATAGCCAGCAGGACATCTCCGTCCAGACCCAGCTCATTGGCCAGCTTGAGAATGACTTCTTCTGAAGGTGGCGGGAAAACGTTTCTCTCAATTTTGGATAGATAGGCCGGTTCAACCTTAATTCGGCCGGCAACCTGGCGAAGTGAAAAAGTTTTGTTGTCTTTCCTCAGAGTCTCTCGGACTTGTCTTATGTGGTCACCAAATGCCTTCATGTGTATAATGTACTACACACTTATCATATCGCAAGATTTTTCCTCTTAACCTCATCACTCATTTGTGCCACAAATGTGTCAATGGGTCAGAAATGAGTCGGAAATGCATGCTAATAAATGGAAGTAAGTGGAAAATAATGGAAGGAACTGAAAGTTATGTTAATATTTAGGATAGGCTTATCTATTTGTTATTTTTGTATTTAAGTGACCTGATTATGATCGAATCCCTCCCTCTCCGCATTTCTTCCCCAGACCCATATACTCGAACCTAAAGGGAACTATCCCCCAGCATGAGGGTTCGAAACGGAACGAGAGTAACTAGTGGAGTAAGCC
>Ga0233429_1001363_pt1 | contig 29906 bp, 14 predicted proteins | sample SI_118_April2016_3_FD_179879 | JGI IMG/M metagenome (GOLD analysis project Ga0233429, IMG submission 179879) | Seawater microbial communities from Saanich Inlet, British Columbia, Canada - SI_118_April2016_135_MG | ecosystem: Environmental > Aquatic > Marine > Inlet | place: Canada: British...
GGAGTAATCGGCAGGTAGGCGGAAGTCGAAGTGGGCGACGTCGGCGGCGCCCGGACCGATGACACGGACGTAGACCGGGGCGATGATATCCTGGGCGTTGCGCATGCGGATGGCCCGTCCCTGGCGATCGACCATCAGAGCTCTGTAGAAGTGGGCGGCCGGGTCTACGTGTCCATCCTCTTGAAGAAGGCCGCTTATGGCCAGAGGTCTGCCCTGTGCGTCGAGGGCTGAGACTTCCAGCCAGGCTTCGTTCGAGTCGGTGGTGCCGCCGGGAAAGGTGTGCCCGACCCCCAGGTTGCGGACGACGATGTCGAAAGTGAAGGAGGCGCCCGGATCCAGGGAGGGACGGGTGCGATCGATGGCGTAACGGGAGCTCTTCCCTTCGGGATGCAGGGCGAAAATATCGACGCTGAGCTTTTCGGCCTGGAGGAAGCGCTCGGTGCGCTCGATCGTCTCCTGGTCGCCGCGCAGGAAGGGCAGGGCGGTGTTGACCGCCAGGAAGCGATGCGAGCGGATCAGCCCGTCTTTGGCCGACACATCGGGCTGCTCCACCGGCTCGTAGGGCATGTGGCAATCCTGGCAGAGGCGCTTGTACCCGGGCAGGTAGAATGTGCGGGAGGCGTTGAGCGCCACGCCGCTGTCGTGCCAGTTGTCGTACTCGTCCTGGCCGCGCAGCCAGCGGTAGTCGTTGAGGGGGGTGTCGAGGCTGACCTTGTGACAGGTGGCGCAGTACTCGGCGGTGCGGAAGAACGGCTTGAGCATCTGCCGCTTGTGGACGATGGGGCGCGCCTTGAGAGCGGTATCGTGCACGAAGCGGGGGAGTCCCTTTCTGGCGTCGGCGAAGAGATACGGGTCCTCCTGCTCGTCGGCGATGTTGTAGTTGCCATTACCGGTGCGGCCGTGGATCTGATCGATGGCGTGGCAGGCCAGACAGGTGAGTCCGGCCTGGGCCTGGGGTGTGGTGCGGTCGATCTCTTCGGTCATTTTACCGGCCAGCATCAGGGCCGGGTCGTGGCAGCCGGAGCACCACTTGGATTTGATGAAACCCTCTTTGCCGGCCAGATCTTCAAAATGGACGATGTGTGCATCTATGGCGGGATTGCCGCTGCGGTTCTCGCGCAGCCCGTTGAGGGACGCCTCGTAGAAAGGATTGTTGAAGGAGGCGAAGCGGTGGGCCGACTTCTCCCATTGGGCGACGGTGCCGGCGTGACAGCGGGCACAGGTCTCCGAGCCGATCGACTCCACCACGGCAAAGCCGTATTTGTCGATATCGCGCTGCAGCTTTTCGGGCCGGGAGAGGTCACCGCGTGTGATGATGCGCGAAGGGAGATAGTCGCCGGTGGTGGTGGTGGTAGCAGCCGGGAAGAAGGGACTTTGCGAGGGGACGAAACCGGCGGGCACAAAGTCGCTGGAAGCGTAGTCTGCTGGCCGCCGCTGTTTGGAGCCCGGCCCGGCGTTTTTGCCGGCGGCGAAGGCGGTCACCGCAGCTTCGGTGTAGCTCTCGCGGTCGTAGGTGAGGCCGTGCAGGAGGACGGCTATGAACAGCAGGGAGACGATGGCGAGAGGCACCGTCCGATAGCTGCGGGCCTCGGGTCTCCACAGGGAGAAGCGCCGGTGGGCCAAATAAAAGAAGGGTACCAGCGCGGCGGCGGCCACGTGGCTCCAGTAGGCCCAGGGGGTATCGCGATTGCTGGCGGCGCTGACGATGAGCAGGCCGGTGACGGCCAGCAGCAGTCCCAGACCCAGGGTGACCAGACCGGTGTAGATCGCCTTTTGGCGGTGTCGGCGCCAGACGGCCGGAAGATGCCAGACCACAAAGAGGGTGGCGATGGTCACCAGCAACAGGCCGATGCCGGTGTGCGACAGCACCATGATCTGGTAGAATCTGGACAGAGAGAGTTCGGTGATCGCGAAATAGCCGATGCCCAGGACCTCGGCCAGACGGTTGAGGAGCAGATACAGGGTGTCGGCGACCATGAAGAGGCCGAGGGACACGACTACCAGCAGGAAGCGCTTCTGGGCGATGTTCAGGCGACTTGGGGGCATCCTTTTATTGCCTCGGTAGAAGTTCGGATGAGTGTTTGCTTAATGTATCTTTCGGACACCGAAGGCCAATAGCTGGATTCTCTATTTTGGACTTCATAAAAATTGATTCGCCTGGAGGGGGATGCATGCGAGATCGAGATGGAAAGTCCGAGTTGGGTCCAGATTAAAAGGCCCACAGAAGAGCCCGGTCAATCAAGAGATGGCCGCGTAAGCGCCGTCCGCGAGCAGCGGAACGCAGTCGCTTACATCCAGTTCGGCGGCCAGTTCCACGTCGCTGGCGAAGCCCTTTGCGGCCAGCTCTTTGCCGGAACTGCAGGCGAGCAGGCGTTCGGGCAAATCGCTGTGCGCTGTCTGGAAAGTCTCGGCGGCGGCCCGAGCTTCCGGAGAGAGAACGCCCTCAATGTGGGAAATGATCGCTCCCGCACCGAGCCAGTCCTCCAGGGCGGGGCGCAGGCTGTCGTCTCCCTTCCAGCGTTCGCCGGCCGGCACGACGGCGATGCGCGGTCCGATTTGCATGGCGGCGCGAGCCACGGCCGAAGCGTTGCGCAGGCAGCCGGCAAAAGTCGGCGTCGTCCCGGTTCCCAGGCTCAGGGTGGAGCCGTTGGGAGAGGGGAGGACGATGCGGGCACCATCGGGCAGTTGCGCCAGCGAAACCGGGGAGAGGGAGTAGCGGGTGCGCCCCCGCGGCCCTGCGAGTTCGGCATTCATCTCGGAGGCGAAGGTCTGCGCGGAGCCGTCCTTGAGGCGGTAGGGAAAGACGGTGGCACCTCTGGAGACGGCGACCTCCACGCAGGTGGTGAAGGAGAGGACGTCGATGACGATTACCGCGTCGCTGATGGGCGATAGTTCGGCGACCGCGCACGGCCCCCACTCGCAGCGGATATCGAATTCGCTCTGGTCGAAGATGGGGGACATCGGTTCCTCCGCAAAAAGAAAAGGCCCGGAGGACGGGAACGCCCACCGGGCCCGATACACTCAGGTGGTGTTTGAAATTTCATCGTAGATCGAGATTCGACGGTTTCACCGCGCAAGATCGCAATCGAGTCTCAGTCTATGCCGCAATCTTCCGGATATCTCCCAAAAATAAAGACCGTATCACTGTATCGATTCACTAATACAGTGGATACACACCCACGAAAATCAGATCGAATTCAGTCGTTCAAAAACTCGTAGGTCTGTTTGGCGACGATCAGTTCCTCGTCGGTGCGCAGCACGTAGATGCGGACTTTGCTGTCGGCGGCGTGCAGCATGCCCTCGCCGTAGGTCTGCTGGTTTTTGGTATCGTCGAGTTCGACGCCCAGGAATTCCAGCCCGGCGAGGATCTGCTGGCGGACGATGGTCGAATGCTCGCCGATGCCGCCGGTGAAGCTGACCACGTCGAGGCCGCCCAATTCGATCACGTACGCGCCCAGGTAGTCGCGCACGGCCGAGGTGAGGACTTCGATGGCCAGTCCGCAGCGCTCGTCGCCGGCAGCGGCCCCCTCCTCGATGTCGCGCATGTCGTTGTGGCCGCAGATACCCAGCAGGCCGCTCTGCGAGGCGCAGGTCTCCAGTATCTCCTCGAAGGAGATCTTTTCATTGCGCATCACCAGGTCGAGAGCGTACGGATCGAGGTCGCCGATACGGTTGTTTTGAGGCACGCCGCTCTGCGGGCTGAGGCCGTGAGTGGCGCCCATGGAGACGGAGTTTTTGACGGCGCAGAGGGAGGAGGAGCCGCCCAGGTGGCAGTTGACGTGCCTGAGCTGGTCGGTCCCCTCCAGTTCGATCACCTTTTCGGAGGCGTAGCGATGGCTGGCACCGTGGAATCCGTAGCGCCGCACGCCGTATTTCTCGTACCACTCGTAGGGCACGGCGTAGAGCTGGCGGCGCAGCGGAGTCTGGCCGTGGAAGGCGCTCTCGAAGCAGCCGATGCGCGAGGCGTCGGGCGCGACCCTGGCGAATTGCTCGATGGCGGCGACATAGGCCGGGTTGTGGGCCGGGGCCAGGGGGTAGTATTCGACCATGCGGGAGACGACATCCTGGTCGAGCTCGACGACGCCGGATATAGCACGGGCGTGCACGGTCTTGAAGCCGACGGCATTGAGTTCTTCGAGAGAGGCAAGGACGCCTTCGGGGCCGATCAGACGGGCCAGTGCTTCGTCGATGGCGCTGGCGTGATCGGGGAGGGAGACCTGGGCCTCGATCTCCTCTCCGTCGCCGAGCTGGTAGGTGTGGACCGAGCCGGTGCCGCCGATCCGATCCATACCGCCACGAGCCAGAACCTGGCCGCCGGGCATGTCGAAGAGTTTGTATTTGAAAGAGGTGCTGCCCAGATTGGATACGAGAATTTTCATTTGTCTATCTCCTCAGGGGTTCGTCAAGAAAAAACCTTGTTAGTCAAGAAAAAACCTTGACGAATTTCGATCAAGATCTCCCAGTAGATTAATATCGTTACGCGGTTTCCGGAAATCGGAATTTTTGTTGACAGACCACTCAGGGACGGACCGGGCTGCCGTCGGGCAGGCGGGTCTGCGTCCAGCCGATAATTTCGTCCTGGACCGGGTATTTGGCGGCCAGCTCTTCGTTGATGTCGATCCCCAGACCGGGTTTGTCGTTGGGATACATGTAGCCGTTGCGGACCTCGGGCAGACCGGGAAAGATTTCGTAGACAAGTTCGTTGAAACGGCACCACTCCTGGATGCCGAAGTTGGGCGCCCACAGATCGAGGTGCAGATTGGCGGCGTGGCCGACCGGGGAGGTGTCGCCCGGTCCGTGCCAGGCGGTGCGCACGCCGTAGAGGTTGCCGAAGGCGGCGATGTTGCGCGCCGGGGTGATTCCGCCCATCTGGCTGACGTGCATGCGCATGAAGTCGATCAGCCTGCCCTCGACGAGGGGGGTCCACTCGCGCGGATGGTTGAACAGCTCGCCCATGGCCTGCGGAGTGCTGCACTGCTGACGGATGTTTTTGAACCACTCGATGTCCTCGGGGGCGAGGGCGTCTTCGAGGAAGAAGAGCTTGAACTGCTCTACGTCCTTGGCGAAGCCGACCGCCTCAATGGGGTGCAGCCGTTCGTGGATATCGTGCAGCAGCTCGACTTCGTCGCCCACATCCTTGCGGATCTGTTCGAACATGCGCAGGTGGTTGCGCATGTACTCCTTGCGGTCGAAGTAGGCACCGTCGGGGGCATTCTCGGGTTTGACCATTTGCGTGGCCTTGCCGCCGTAGCCCCCCTGCTGGACGCGGATGTAGCGGTAACCCTTATCCATAAACTCGCGCACGCTGTCGACCACTTCCTCGGGGGAACTGCCGCCGGCGTGGCTGTACACGGCCGCCCCTTCGCGGCACTTGCCGCCCAGAAGCTGGTAGACCGGCATGTTGGCCCGTTTCCCCTTGATGTCCCACAGCGCCTGGTCGACGCCGGAGATGGCGTTGTTGAGCACCGGGCCGTTGCGCCAATAGCTGTTGACCATGGACATCTGCCAGGTCTCCTCGATGCGATCGACGTCGCGGCCGATGAGGAACGGCTTCAGGTGCTCTTCGATGGCGGTGTGCACCGCCCTGAAGCGCTGGGTGAAGGTGGCGCAGCCGATGCCGTAGAGGCCGGGGTCGGAGGTGATGATCTTGACGATGATCAGCCGCGAGCCGGCCGGCTGGGTGAGAATGGTCTGTACGTCTTTTATGGTGACTGTTTCGGTCATTGGGTGCTCCTATTGAGAGGATATTTTCCGATCATTGCGACAGAGGATTAGGGTATCCCCTCTGGGGATGCTTGTCAAGGGACCGAAGGGGGGTTAGTTTTCCCCCTCACTTTTCACAAAGGAAGGTCGATGAACTGGTTTGAAGGATTGGTCCTGGGCGTGGTTCAGGGCCTTACGGAATTTTTGCCAATCAGCAGCACGGCGCATCTGCGCGTGGTGCCCCATTTTCTGGGGTGGGAGGATCCGGGGGCGGCGGTTTCGGCGGTGATTCAGCTGGGAACGCTGCTGGCGGTTTTTATCTATTTCGCCGGGGATATCGGACGGCTCATCGCGGCCGCCTTCGAGGGGCTGCGCCAGCGAAATTTGAACTGTTCGCCGGATTCGCGGATGGCCTGGTCGATCGTGCCCGGGACAGTGCCGATCGCAGTGCTGGGGCTGGGGTTCAAGGATTTTATCGAGACCGAGGCGCGGTCGCTCTATCTGATCGCCGGGGCGCTGATTGTCCTGGCTCTGCTGCTGCTGCTGGCCGAACGGACCGGGAAGCGGGAGCGCTCGATGCGGGAGCTGGGGTTCTGGGAGATCCAGCTGATCGGCCTGTGCCAGGCACTGGCGCTGATTCCGGGCTGTTCGCGCTCGGGATCGACAATTATGGGTGGCCTGTTCGTCGGCCTGAAGCGGGAGGATGCCGCCCACTTTTCCTTTTTGCTGGGACTGCCGGCGATTGGCGCCAGCGGGCTGCTCGAGCTGCTGGATTTGCTGGAGGGTGGGCTGGGCAGTGAAGGGCTGGTGAATATCGGTATTGCTATAGCGGCCGCCGGAGTAAGCGGGTATCTGTCGATCGGCTTTCTGCTCCGCTTTCTCAAGCGGCACGGGACGTACGCCTTTGTGGTTTACCGCATTCTTTTGGGGGTGTTGATCCTCTTTACTTTGTAGGGGTGGGAAATGGCCAATTCCCCATATATCGTCACTTGAGATGAACGCATCGACAACCCGTCTCACACGCCACTGCTTCCCGCTCGTACTCGCGTTGAGCCTCCTAAGCCTCGACGCGATCTACGCTCAGTCGACGGCCGAGTCCAACAAGGTTCTGCGCCTTGACGGCGACGGCGACTATGTGCAGCTGCCCGCCGATATCTTCAACAACCTTGAAGAGGCCACCGTCGAAGCCTGGGTCAAGTGGGGGGATTTCTCCTACTACTCCCAGTGGTTCGCCTTCGGCTCGGGCGCCGACTTCCGCGCGATGGGCGTCAACCAGAACATGTGGTTTTCTACTCTGCAGTTTTTTATCTACGATCGCGAGCGCCAGGTCCACATCGTGCGCGTGCCCACCGATCTGCCGCGCGATGCCTGGTGCCACATGGCGATGGTCTCCGGCAAAGGTGGCATGCGCTTTTACCTCAACGGCGCACTCGTCGGCTCCGACTCCTTCCAGGGCAGCTTTGCCGCCATCGGCAGCGGGGCCTTCAACTATCTGGGCAAGTCGCACTGGGAGGAAAATCTCGACTTCCTGGGCGAGTTGGACGAAGTGCGCGTCTGGAGCGCGGCGCGCAGCCAGGCGGAGATCCGCGCCCATATGTACCGGCGTCTGGATGGCGCGGAAGAACACCTCGCTGCCCTGTGGAACTTCGACGGCGATTGCGGGCCAGAGGTAATCGACGGCGGACCCGGAAAGCACGCCGGCCGCCTGATGGGCGACGCCTATTGCGCCGAGGAGGCCCTGCCCGAGGTGCTGCTTGAACCGGCTCTGCTGAAGGGGCGGATAACGGATGCATCCGGTCGGGCACTGGCCTATGCTGGCGTAAATCTGGCGCAGGATGGGCAATGGCGTGCCCACAGTGGCACCGATGTCCAGGGAGAATACCAGATTCACGTCTTCGACACGGGTTCTCACGATGTAGTCGCACGCCTGGGCGAGTTGGGTCGCTGGCGGCAGGATCTTCACTTTGTGCCCGGACAAGAGTACCGCGTCGACATTTCACTTACTCCATCCCTCGACCTCCATGGCCATATACAGGCGCTGGATCACGAGCCACTGGCCGATGTTGTGATCCAGGCTCTGCGTCAGGTTCAGGATGGTTTTCCCCAGGTGATGCAGAGCGCGCAGAGCGACGAACGCGGCAACTACCGTTTTTTCAATTTGCCGCCCGGCACCTACTATCTGCGCTGTCATCGCCAGGACCACTATGTGTACGCCGGCGATACGTCCAAGATAACCGAAGCCCAAACCTTTGCCATCGGCACAGACCACCGTCCGCAGCGGGTGGACTTCCGTTTTGCCCCTGCCGAAAAAGGCGTCTGGAACGTCTACGCTACGTTCGAAGGACTGGCCGTAGATGAGATCAGAGACATCGTCCGCACCGCCGACGGCCTGCTCTGGCTGGCCAGCGCCGGGGCGGGTTTGTGGAGCTTCGACGGCGAAGAATTTACCCAGTACACCACCGCACAGGGTCTGGCGCACAACCAGGTAAATGCCCTGTGCCCGAGTGCCGATGGCAGTCTCTGGGTCGGCACCCGCAGCGGTGTCTCGCACTTTGCCGACGGCGTTTTTTCGCACTATGGGCAGATGCAGGGATTGATCGACGACGAGGTCAACGCCCTGTATGAGGAAGAGGACGGAGGGCTGTGGATCGGCACGGCCAACGGCGTCTCCCGGTTGGTAGACGGCGCCTTTGGCGAGTTGCCTTTTGGCGAGAGTATGTACGGCAAAAACGTCAAGGCTATCCTCCGCGATTGGCGCGGGGCGCTGTGGATAGCCAGCGACGATCAGGGGCTGTGGCGCTACGCAGACGGTCAGCTTAAACAGTTCAGTTTTCGCGAGGGACTGGCCAACTTCCGCGTCTGGGCGCTGCACGAAGCGAGTGGTGGCACGCTGTGGATCGGCACCGACAACGGCATCTCGCGCTACGACGGCGAGTCGTTCACAAATCATTTCTCATTTGAAGATGAGGTAGCCGACCACCGCATCCGCAGCATTGATGAAGGAGCAGGCGGCGCGCTTTATTTCGCCACGTATGGAGGGGGCGTGCTGCGTCTGGACGGGGAGTATTTCCTCAACCTGACCCAGCGCGACGGCCTGGCCAACGACGAGGTCTTCGCCGCGTACGCAGACGAGGAGGGGGCGCTGTGGTTTGGGGGCAACGGCGGCGGTCTTTCCCGCTACGACCCGCGCTCGCTAGCGCACTTTGACCGGGCCCACGGCCTGGTCGTCGATCCGGTGCTCTCCCTGGCCGCCACCGACGACGGCGGTGCGTGGGTGGGCACGGAACGCGGTCCGATGCGCTTCGACGGGCGGACGTTCGAGCGTCTGGGCATGGAGGAGGGTATCGACACGCCGATCTCTTCGATGATCGCCTTGGGCGATTCCCTGCTCTTCGGTTCGGCCGACAACCAGGGGGGCTGGCTCTATGCCGACGGGAGACTGACGCTGGTCAGCGGGGCGGGGTATCTGGGCACGCCGAATGGTTCGTTAGAGGCGGTCTATCGCGACCATCAGGGGCGGATCTGGTTTGGCACCCAGACCGGGGTGTTGCGTCAGGGCGACGACGGTCTGGAGTCGTTTTCCGAAAGCCACGGGTTGGCGGGTAACCATATCTATGCCATCGGCCAGGATCGGGATGGAGAGATGTGGTTTGCCTCAGAAAAAGAAGGGCTTTCGCGTTGGGATGGGACGCGCTTTACCAATTATACGACGGACGACGGCCTGCCCAGCAATCTGGTGCGTGCTATCTACGGTGCCGCCGATGGCCGCCTGTGGTTCGGCTCGTACGGGGGGCTTTCGCGTTGGGATGGGGCGCGTTTTGTCAACTACACCATGCGCGACGGTCTGGGGCACAATCGGGTTGAAGCGATCGCCGAGGACGGGCGGGGGCGTCTGCGGCTGGCCACCTATGGCGGCGGGGTTTCGATCTACGACGGCGATGCTTGGGCGACACTGGACACTCGCGATGGTTTGCCGGACGACAACATAGACGCCCTGGCCGTCGACGCCAACGACCGGGTGTGGATGGGTACGGAGAAGGGGCTGATCCGCTATCGCCCCGATACTGTACCGCCGCGGGTCCGCATCGTCTCGGTGCAGACCGACAGCGCTTATACGGTGCCCGATTCCATCGAGGCTTTTGCGGCCAATACGCGCGTGACCATCCACTACCGCGCTATCGACTTTGAGACGCTCCCGGAGAAGCGCCAGTACCGCTACCGGATCATCGGGCGGGATGAAGATTGGCGAGAGCCGACGCGGGAGGACCACTTTGAATGGACGCCGCAGGCGGCGGGGGAGTACGCGTTCGAGGTGCAGGCGATCGATCGCGATCTCAACTACTCCGAGCCGGCGCGCTTGACGCTCCATGTGGTGGTGCCCTGGTATGGCAATCCGTGGATCGTCCTGCCCTCCGGTGGCGGTTTGTTCGCGCTGCTGTTGGTGGCCATCATTTCCAGTAGGCGCTACTACCGCACCCAGCGCGAAGCCCGGCTCTTGCGCGACCAGATGCTGACGCAGGAGCGGAAGGCGCGGACGACGTTGGAGGCCAAGAACGCGGAGTTGGCCGCGTCGCGCGATCGCATACGGCAGGCACAGGAGCGGGCCGAGGGGGCGGCTATGGAAGCGGAAATAGCGCGCTATGAGGCGGAGAAGGCGGCTGAGGAGGCCACGGCCGCCAACCGGGCAAAGAGCGCTTTTCTGGCCAATATGAGCCACGAACTGCGCACTCCGCTCAACGCCATTCTCGGTTTTGCGCAATTGCTCGAACGCAGCACGAGGTTGGAAAAGGTGGAGCGCGAAAATCTGGGCATCATCCACCGCAGCGGCGAGCACCTGCTGGCGCTGATCAACGATGTGCTGGAGATGTCGCGTATCGAAGCGGGGCGCACTGCGCTGGAGGAGGCTCCCTTCGATCTGTGCAAGTTGCTCGACAGCCTGGCCGATATGTTCCGGCTGCGCGCCGAGGGCAAAGGGGTGAATCTGCGCTGCGCGTACGATGAGGAGTTACCTCGCTATGTGCGCGCCGACGAGGGCAAGCTGCGGCAGATCTTGATCAACCTGCTGGGCAACGCGGTGAAGTTTACCGAGGAGGGGGGCGTGATGCTGCGCACCGGATGGGAAGCGGGACAGCTGCATATCGAAGTGGTCGATACAGGTCCGGGGATTGCGCCCGAGGAGCAGGGGATGCTGTTCAAAGCGTTCGTGCAGACGCAGTCGGGGCAACAGACGCAGGGGGGAACAGGTCTAGGACTGGCCATCAGCCAGCAATTCGCCCAGCTGATGGGAGGGAAGATCGCGGTGGAGAGTCAGCCGGGCGTCGGCTCGACCTTTCGCCTCGATCTGCCGGTGGCGCTGGCGCGGGCCGACGAGGTGTCCCGCCCCGAGGGAGCGCGGCGCGTCATTGGCCTGGCGAAGGGGCAGCCCGAGTGGCGCATTCTCGTCGTCGAGGATGGCGCCGACAGCCGCCGGCTGCTGTGCCGGCTGCTCGAATCGCTGGGTTTTCAGGTGCGTGAGGCGGAAGACGGAGAAGAGGGGATCGCTGCGTGGCGGGAGTGGCGACCTCACCTGATTTGGATGGATATGCGCATGCCGGTGCTCGACGGGTACGAAGCGACGAAGCGAATCAAGGGGACGTCGGAGGGGCAGGAGATAAAGATCATCGCGCTGACGGCCAACGCCTTTGAGGAGGATCGCCGGCAGGTGCTGGCCGCCGGCTGCGACGACTTCGTGCGCAAGCCGTTTCGCGAGGAAGAAGTGTTCGCGAAGATGCGCGAGCATCTGGGGGTGGATTTTGTCTACGCCGACGAGGAGGTGCTTTCCGAGGCGGCAGCTGAGTTGGATAGTGATGCGCTGGCGGAGATGCCCGAGATCTGGCGACGCGAGATGGGTGACGCCGCCAGCACCGCCGATGGGGAGACACTCACGGTCCTCATTGAACAGATTCCGCTTGAGCAGGCCGGCCTCGCCCGGACGCTGACCGGCCTTGTGCAGGACTTCCGCTTTGATGAGATCATGCGGTTGACGGCGCTGCCGTAGCTCGCGTCTGCCCGACCCGGGCTGGCGAGACGGCGGTAAATTGGCCAAGTTTATTGCAGTATTCTCATCCACTCGACCCGAAAAACGATCCAATATGCCCATCGACGCCAATCTGCTCATCGTCGACGACACCCCGGCCAACCTGCGCCTGCTCACCGACATGCTCAGAGAGCAGGGGTACGTCGTGCGCGGCGTGCGCTCGGGCGAGCGCGCCCTGGCCGTGGTCGAGGCGAACCCGCCGGAGCTGATTCTGCTCGACATCAACATGCCGGAGATGGACGGGTACGAGGTATGCCGCCGTCTCAAAGCGGATGCAAGGACGCGCGCCATCCCGGTCGTTTTTTTGAGCGCCCTCGACGAAGCGCTCGACAAGGTCAAAGCGTTCGAGGTGGGCGGCGTCGACTACATCGCCAAGCCGTTTCAGATAGAAGAGGTGCTGGCGCGCATCGAAAACCACCTGACCCTGAGTCGGGTGCAGGAGCAGCTGCGCCGGGCCGATCGGGCCAAGAGCATCTTCCTGGCCAATATGAGCCACGAGATCCGCACGCCGATGAACGCCATCCTCGGCTATGCCCAGATTCTGGCAGACCATCCGGCGCTCGACTCCCGGCTGCGCCCGGCCGTCGACACCATCCGCAGCAGCGGCGATCACCTGCTGGGGCTGATCAACGACATCCTCGACCTGTCGAAGATAGAGGCAGGGCGCGAGGAACTGCACCCGGGCGAGTTCGACCTGGGCGACTTCGCCCGCAGCCTGTCGGCGATGTTCGGTCTGCGCTGCGAGCAGAAGGGACTGGCGTGGCGGGAGGCGGCGGCGCTGGAGCCGCAGCGGGTGCGCGCGGACGAGGGCAAGCTGCGCCAGGTGCTGGTCAATCTGCTGGGCAACGCGGTGAAGTTCACCGCCGAGGGGCAGGTGCGCCTGGCTATCACCGAGCTGGAGGACCGGCGCTTCCGCTTCGAGGTGGAGGACACCGGCCCCGGCATCGTTCCGGAGCAGCAGCAGGCGGTCTTCGATCCCTTTCATCAGGACGTGGAAGGACTGGCGCGCGGCGGCACGGGGTTAGGGCTGACCATCGCCCGTCGCCACGTCGAGCTTTTGGGCGGCCGGCTGGAACTCGACTCGCGGCCCGGCGCGGGCACTCGCTTTTTCTTTGAGATCGAGCTGCCGCTCTGCGCCGACGAGGCGCGCGGAGAGTCGGCGCACGACTGGTCGCGGGTCGTCCGCCTGCGCGCCGGCAGCGAAGTGGACGCCCTGGTGGTGGACGACGTCGACACCAACCGGGATATTCTCACCCAGTTTTTAACGCCGGTCGGCGCGCAGGTGCGGCTGGCCGCAGACGGCGAGAGCGCGCTGCGCATCGCGCGCGACAGGGTGCCCGACATCGTCTTTCTCGACATCCGCCTGCCCGATATGAACGGCGTGGAAGTGTTCGAGCGGCTGAGAGAGGAACACGGGGCGATAAAAATCGTCGCCATTTCGGCCTCGGTGCTCGACCACGAACGCCGCCGCTGCCTGGAGATGGGTTTTGACGCTTTCATCGGCAAGCCCTTTTACAAAGAAGAGCTCTACGCCTGCCTGGCCGAACGGCTCGGGGTGGAGTACGAATACGCCGGCGAATCTCCCGAGATCGGCGGGGCTCCCGCGCCGAGCATCGAACTGCCGCGCGACCTCTACGACCAGCTGCAGGAGGCGCTGCGCACGCGCAATATCACGGCGCTCGACCGCCTCTTCGACGCCGTCGAAGCGCTGGGCCCCCAGGCGGCGGGGCTGGCGGCGCATCTGCGCGAGCTGAGCCAGCAGTACGATCTGTCGTCCATCGCCCACGTGCTCGACGAGAATGGGCCGGGATGATATTTTATCGACGCCACTTCATCGATCATCCAAAGGATGCCGAAATCTAAATGACCGACGACGCTCTCGATCTCAAAGACGCCAGAATACTCATCGTCGACGATGTGCCGGCCAATATCGGTCCGCTGCGCCAGCCTCTGGAAGGGGTCGGCTACCAGGTGCTCTTCGCCACCAGCGGCGAAGATGCGCTCGGGCTGCTGGCGGATCTGGTGCCCGACCTGATCCTGCTCGACGTGATGATGCCGGGGATCGACGGCTTTGAGACCTGCCGCCGCCTCAAGGCGGAGGAGGCAACGGCCGCCGTGCCGGTCATCTTTCTCACCGCCCGCGACGAGGCGGCCGACATCGCCGCGGGGTTTGCCGTCGGGGGGGCCGACTACATCGTCAAGCCGTTCAAGAAGGAAGAGGTGCTGGTGCGGGTGCAGAACCACCTGGAGCGGGGGCGGCTGCACGGCGCGCTGAAGGAGCGCAACGCCCAGCTCGAAGAGGCGAATAAAAAGCTCAAGGGGAGCAACCGCCGGCTGAAGGCGGAGATGGATCAGCGCCGGAGGCTGGCCCGAAAGCTCACGCAGGTCTCCGCGCGCGAATCCGAGCGCTGGGGGATCGAGGGGGTTGTCGGCCAGAGCCCCCTATTGCAAAAGATTTTGCAGAACATCAAGATGCTGGAGCAGGCCGACTCGACCTCGGTGCTGGTCACCGGCGAGAGCGGTACCGGCAAGGAACTGATCGCCCGGGCGGTGCACGTCAACTCGGCGCGGGCGGCCGGCCCTTTTGTGCCGGTCAACTGCGCGACGATTCCGCGCGAGCTGGCCGAGTCGCAGCTGTTCGGGCACAGGAAGGGCGCGTTCACCGGGGCGCACGACGAGCAGACCGGTTTTTTCGACCTGGCCGACGGGGGCACGCTGTTTCTCGACGAGGTGGGCGACATGCCCTACGATCTGCAGGTCAAGCTGCTGCGGGTGCTGGAGGACGGACAGGTGATGCCGCTGGGCGCCAGACAGAGCCACGCGGTGGACGTGCGGGCGGTGGCGGCGACCAACGTCGATTTGCTGGAGAAGATCCGCGACGGCTCCTTCCGCCAGGATCTGTACTACCGCATCGCCCGCTTCACCGTCGAGGTGCCGCCTTTGAGAGAGCGGCGCGAGGATATCCCGCTGCTGGCGCAGCACTTTCTCAAGCTGTTCGCCGAGGAGATGAACCTGCCGGTGCCCGCCTTTGAGCAGGCCGCCCTCGAGCTGTTGCAGAACGCCGAGTTCTCCGGCAACATCCGCGAACTGAAGAACGTGGTCGAGCGGGCGCTGATCGAAAGCCACGGCGGCGACATCGGCTCCGAGCACCTGCAGGTTACCGCCGGGGCGCGCCTGCCCGCCACTTCCGAAGAGGCGCTGGAAGAGCTGCCGCTCAGCCTGGTAGAGGCGGAGAAGATTTTGATCGAACGCGCCATGCAGCAGACGGACGGCAACGTCTCGGCGGCGGCGCGGCTGCTGGGCGTGGATCGCTTCAAGCTCTACCGCATGATGGGGAAGAAGTAGGAGCCCCGGCCGTGCGCGCAGATTTCAGGGACATTGCGTAGCTTTTGCGAAATCGGCTATTAGTAAGCAGTGCGACGACCCCTAACCAAGCGCCCGGTCTCCTGTAGTAGGGAGGCCGGGCGTTTGGTTTGCGCTCCTCTTTGATCGTAGATGATATATAGGGGTAGCAATGAGTGAAAGTGATCTTCGCCGGTCCATCTGGGGCCGTTTGCCCTACAGCTAGATAGATGGGGCGGGGCTCGGTCTTCCGGCTGGATGTGCCGGTCGATAGTTGGTTGACACAGATTTATACGGTGGATACCTTCAGTGAAGGCATTGTACTTTGCGGAGGTGAGCGATGGAAACTATCGAACTTCAGGTGGATGAAGGCACGTGGAGCAAGGCCAAGCAAATGGCCGAGGCACGACACTGCACAGTAGAAGACCTGATCCGCGAACTGATCAATCAATTAACAGCGGCTACTGCGACTAAAGACTCCTTATTGGGAATGATGGCCGACGAACCCGATTTGATGGATCAGGTCTTGGATTCCGCACTACAGGCGCGCAGCAAGGACGCTCTGAGATAGCCCCTTGGATAAAGCCCTGCTCGATACGGATATATTTTCCGAAATTCTCAAAGGCATCATTGCCCTACGCCATAGCCTGACGCTGGTTACGGGCAATATTTCTCATTATGAGCGCATCCAAAAGCTGGGCTACGACGTGCGGCTGGAAAACTGGCGTAACTCCTTGTCCCAATAAAATCACCTGAATCTACTGCGCAGGGAAGCGCCCGATCTCCCGCCACAGGGAGGCCGGGCGCTTTTGTTGCGTCCCTCTTTGCGCTGTCTGCGCATCAGAAAGGATCATCGACACTAGCCCCTCTTGAGCGTATACGCCCATGGGTTTGAGCGTATACGCTCGATTTGTTTGTAGTAGATCGTCTTCAATTTTCATCAAATAATCTTCAAGTATCTGTAAAAGATAGCTTTATGGTTATTTCTGTTCGATTGGCACGCGCCTTGCAATAAGAGTGGTGAGCAAACGACACACTTTTACAAAGAGGCGCCATCGTGAAACGCACCGAACCACTCAAGCAGATACATCTCATTCTTCTTTTTTTACTCACCCCAAGGAGGGGAGTCTCATGAAAACTCGTCTTAGCTCTTTTATTCGCCGCTGCGCCGTGCAGGGGCTGGCGCTGGTGGCGCTGGCCACTTCCTCGGCTGTCGTCGCCGTACAATTGCTGGTTTTACTCGCGCTCATCGCCACCACCGCGCCGGCTCACGCCCAGCGGAAGATGCTACGCATGGATACCAATCCGGACAATCTGGCCGGGGGCGCCTGTCTCGCACGCGACCCGGACGTGCGAGAGGGGAGCGCGAAGGACTTCTTCAGGCTGGCTGCCTGTGCTGATCTCGTTCCAACTTGGCAACTCGAGAGAGTATCAGGCCGTTGTGGGGCGGCAAATCCCGACATGTACTTGCTGAGGTACCGCGAAAAAATGGTGGTGCATGACAGCTACACGTATCATTTCTCCCTTCAGCTCTACGACCCCGACCACAGCCCGTGTGGAGGAGATAGAAGGGGAGGTTTCAGATACCGCAACAATCTGTTAGGATTGAGTTATGAGCAGTGTCTCGATTACCGTGAGAATACCGGTGAAATCCAGCATCACCAATGCGATACCCATGAGACCAGCAGTCGTTGGTTCCTTGTCGACCCGCCGATCGACGGCGCCGACGGCAGCGCGTTTCCATCGGCCGACGTCGAAAGCGGCCACTATGCCCTGCAGACCTGGGACGGCCAACCCGTGACCGTGCAGGACGACGGCAGCCTCATCGCCGGTGGCGCTGGGACCCGCTTCGGCGTGTACTACCGCAACGACGGCACGTATGCCATCCAGGGCAACAGCACCTGGTTGAATGCCGACGAGAACGGCTTGAGTTCCAGCGCCCCCAATGGCGACTACGCGGAGCAGCACTTTTACCTGGCTGACGTGGGCGACGGTAAGTTGGGGATCAAGACGTCGGAGGGCCTATGGGCCTTCACTGACGAGAATATGGGCGGCCAGATCAGTCTCAATCCGGGTCAGGTCCCGCACTGGTGGACCTTCACGCTGGTGCGTGGCCCCAGCCGCCCGACGGCCGCTGTCAAATGGAGCAATGATGTGGCGTATTTTTTCAACGAAGATCAGTATCTCCGCTTTGACATTCCCGCCGACCAAGTCAATTCCGGCTATCCCTTGCCCATCGAAGGCCAGTGGGAGGGATGGCCCGCTGACTTTGTGCCGACGGCCGCCGTCAACTGGGGCAATGGGGTGACGTATTTTTTCAGCGAGGATATGCGGTATCTCCGCTTTGACATGGACGCTGACCAAGTCAATTCCGGCTATCCCTTGCCCATCGAAGGCAAGTGGGAGGGATGGCCCGCCGACTTTGCGCCGACGGCCGCTGTCAAATGGAGCAATGATGTGGCGTATTTTTTCAGCGAGGATCAGTATCTCCGGTTTGACATTGCCGCTGACCGCGTCAATTCCGGCTATCCCTTGCCCATCGAAGGCCATTGGGAGGGTTGGCCCGCCGACTTTGCGCCGACGGCCGCTGTCAAATGGAGCAATGATGTGGCGTATTTTTTCAGCGGAGATCAGTATCTCCGGTTTGACATTGCCGCTGACCGCGTCAATTCCGGCTATCCCTTGCCCATCGAAGGCCAATGGGAGGGGTGGCCGATTATCGAGTAACGGCCCTCTCGCTGGTTCAGTCAATGGGGTCGGCACCCTAACGCGAAGGTGGCGTATCTTCACCAAACTGATCTGAACGAGCGGATCGACACCGACGCTCAGTCGTCTCGACAACACTACTAACGTTGGCCGCAATGGCAGGCACGCTCTGGACAGATCTTACCAGTATAGCAGCGCCCGGTCTCCCGCCGCAGGGAAACCGGGCGTTTGCTTTGCATCGCTGCGCTCTCCTTGCCACTGGCCCTCCCCGCTATCATTCGACATATTTAGTGGTCGCTCCACCCGAGAAACCCACATCCTCGACCGCCATGCGTCCACTGCGCACCCGTCTACCGCTCACCTGCCTTCCCCTCCTGGCATTCCTGTGCCTGCTAACCGGTGTTGCCGCCCGGGCCGCCGACCCTGCGCCCAACCGCGTGCTGCGCCTCGACGGCGACGGCGACTATGTGCAGTTGCCCAGCAACATCTTCGACGACCTGGAGCAAGCCACGATCGAGGCGTGGGTCAAGTGGCAGAGTTTTGGCTGGTACGAGCAGTGGTTCGGCTACGGCTCCGGCGCGAAAAAACAGCTGTTGGGCATCCACCAATCCATCGCGACCGCGAGACCGCGATTCTTCATCTACGACCGCGATCAGGAGGTGCATCGGATCGCGGCCATCACCGATCTGGAGGAAGGGGGCTGGGTCCATATGGCGGCGGTGTCGGGTCCGGGCGGGATGCGGCTCTATCTCAACGGAGTCGAAGTGGCGCGCAATGACTACACGGGCAGTTTTGCCGCCGTCGGCAATGGGGATGACGTCACCCTCGGGCGCAGCAATGGGCAGCGGGCCAGCCTCCACGAGTGGAACAACCTCGACTTTATGGGGGACTTAGATGAAGTGCGGGTGTGGCGCAGCGAGCGCAGTGCCGCCCAGATTCGCACCCATCTGCACCGTCGTTTGGCCGGCGACGAGCCGGATCTTGCGGCGCTGTGGAATTTCGACGGGGCTTGTGCGACGGGGGCGATCGTCAGCGATCAGAGCGGCCACGGCCATCACGGACGCCTGGTGGGGCAGGCGCACTGCCCCGAGGTCGAGTTGCCCGACCGCCTGCAAGCGCCCGTCCAACTGCGGGCCCGCATGTTGGACGAGCGCGGTACCGCGCTAGAGGGGGTGGACGTAGCCCTATTCAAGGACGGCGAGCAAGAGGCGTATTTGTACCCCGATAGCCCCGGGTCCTACCCGGCCTGGGTCTTTCCTCCCGGTCGGTATGACCTGATGGCGTCCCACGAGGAGTTGGGTAGCTGGCGCGAAGGGCTCCAACTGGCCCCGGGTCAGGATGCGCAGCAGGTCGACCTGATCTTGCGGCGCGCCATCAGCCTGCAGGGAAACGTCGTCCACCTCGACGGCACGCCGCAGCACGGCGTCGTCACGCAAGCGCTGGCGGCGGATAGGCGCGTCGCGCAGTCGGTGCAAACGAATGCCGAAGGGCATTTTCGCTTTATCAATCTCCGGCCCGGCACCTATGTCGTGCGCTTTCACCTGCCCGATCGCTTCGTTTACGCCGCCGCTGGGGGCCGCACGGACCGCGCGCCAGCGGCCCGGCGTTTTCGCGTGGTGGAGGGCCGCACCGCGACGACGGAAACCGTGCGCCTGGCGCCGTTTCGCAAGGGCTCCTGGCGGGTCTATGGCGCCTTCGACGGACTGAAGGCCAATGCCATCACCGATATCGCCAGCACGGCCGACGGTATGTTGTGGTTGGCTAGCAAAGGCTCCGGGGCCTGGCGTTTCGACGGCCAGACCTTCCGCCAGATCACCACGCACGAGGGCCTGGCCGACGACGAGGTCAACGGCGTGACCACAACCGCTGATGGCGCGGTGTGGTTGGCCACTCAGGGCGGCGCGACGCGGTATAAAGACGGCCAGTTGACGAGTCTGAAGCAAGCCGACGGCCTGGCCGATGACCAGGTCAACGCCATCTACGAAGCCGCCGATGGTGCCCTGTGGTTTGCCACGCGCGGTGGAGTTTCGCGGATGGTCGAAGGTCGCTTCGAGCCGATCGCCCTGCTCGACAGCGTGCTGTCGGGTGCCAATATCACCCAGATCTACCAGGACCGCGCCGGCGCGATGTGGTTGGCCGCCGATTGGCAGGGGCTGTGGCGCTACGCCGACGGCCTGCTGACGCACTTCAACAAGCGACATGACCTGGGCTACCCGCGCGTCTGGAATATGCTGGAGGCCCGCGACGGCACGATGTGGTTTGCAACGGAGATTGGTATATCGCGCTACGACGGCGGCTCGTTGCCAGGCGCGGACGCTCCGTACGTGGATGCGGAGCGTCGATTCACCACCTTCTTCGGAAACTGGGACGACGTCGCCCATCACGTATTCTCCGACATCCACCAGAGCCGAGACGGCGCCCTGTGGTTTGCGAGCAAGGGCGGCGGCGTGCTGCGCTCGGACGGCATAGCGGGGGTGGGTGCAGCGTCCAGCGAGACCACTCCGCTCTTTGTGAGCTTTACTACGCGAGAGGGCCTGGCGCACAATAGCGTCAGCGCCATCCACGAAGATTTTCAGGGCGGGCTGTGGTTTGGCTCGGCCGACGGACGGTTGACCCGCTACGACGCCCATAGCGTGCTCAACTTGGGTGAAGCCGACGGACTGGGCGCCGATATGGTGAGTGCCGTGATCGCAGCGCCGGAGGGCGGGCTGTGGCTGGGCACGGACCAGGGCGTACGCGGCTTAAGCGAGGGTGTATTCACTGCGCTGGGCCTGGAGCAGGGGCTGGCGTCGCAGGTCAGCTCGTTGGTGCTGGTGGGCGGGGAGCTGTGGGTCGGGACCTGCAAGATAGGTGGTCACCCCCTGCGCAACGGGATCTGGCGCTACGACGGATCCGCACCGCGGCAGATCCGCTTAGACCGCATACTGGCTCCTTATCTGGAATTTATCAACGACTTGCACGTTGGCGACAACGGACTCGTTTGGGCCGGCACCAACGGCGGCGCGATGTATCTGCAAGGGGACGAGTATGAGGTGCTCACCCAGCGCGACGGCCTGCCGGTAGCCCAAGTGACGGCGGTCGGTGGCGACGGCGAGGGTCTGCTCTACTTTGGAACGAATGGCGGCGGGTTGTCGATGTACAATGGGGAGCAGCTCTCGACTCAGACGACCGTCGACGGGCTGGCCAATGATCGGATCACCGCCCTCCGTAGCGACCGGCAAGGGGATGTCTGGATCGGCACTCACGGCGGCGTCAGCCGCTACGACGGATCGGGGTTTACGACCTACACCGAGCGCGATGGTCTGCCGCACGGGCACGTCAAAGATATCGCCACGGGCGCCAACGGACGGCGTTGGTTGGCCACCTATGGCGGCGGTCTGGCCACCTTCGACGGAGCTAGCTGGAGCGCCATCGGCACCCGCGACGGCCTGGGTGACAATCGCATCAATGCAGTGTTGGCCAATGACGACGGCAGCCTGTGGTTGGGCACGGAGAGCGGGCTGACGCACTACGCTCCCGATGCCACGTCACCTAATGTCCGCATCGTCTCGGCCGAGACCGACAGCCTCTATCCGGCCCCTACGGCGCTTCCCGACTTTCCGGTCGATAAGCGCGTGATCATCCATTACCAGGCCATCGATTTCAAGACCCATCTCGACAAGCGCCAATATCGTTGCCGGGTGGTCGGCCTCGACGAGGATTGGCGCGCCCCGACGAAGGAGAATCGCTTCGAGTGGACGCCGCAAAAGGGGGGTGACTACGTCTTCGAGGTGCAGGCGATCGACCGCGATCTCAACTATTCCGAACCCACGCGGTTGGCGTTTAAAGTAGTGCCGGCCTGGTATGGCGATCTGTGGATCGTCGTGCCGACGGGCGGTCTACTGCTGATCCTGGCGCTGGTAGCGGGCGTGTCGAGCACGCGCGCCTTCCGCTCGCGGCGCGAGGCCCAAGTGCTGCGCGAGCAGATTTTGGCGCAGGAACAGGCGGCGCGTGCCCAACTCGAAGCGAGCAACGCCCAACTCTCTACCGCCTACGAGCAGATGCGCAAGGCACAGCAGCAGGCCGAAGCAGCGGCCAGCGAAGCGCAAAGCGCCGCCGAACAAGCCCGAGAGGCCAACCAGGCCAAGAGCGCGTTCCTGGCCAATATGAGCCACGAGTTGCGCACCCCGCTCAACGCCATCCTCGGCTTTTCCCAACTCCTGCACCGCAGCGGCGCCAAGCCCGAGCAGCAGGAGACGCTCGGCATCATCCAGCGCAGCGGCGAGCATCTGCTGGTGCTGATCAACGACGTTTTGGAAATGTCGCGGATCGAAGCGGGGCGCACCGCACTGGAGGAGGAAGACTTCGACCTGCGCGAGTTGCTCGACAGCATCGTCGACATGTTCCGGCTGCGCGCCGAGGGCCAGGGGCTGTACCTGCGCTGTGCATACGCCGAAGATCTGCCGCACTACGTGCACGCCGACCAGGGCAAGCTGCGGCAGATCTTGATCAACCTGCTGGGCAATGCGGTGAAGTTGACCAAGGCGGGCGGGATCGATGTGCGCGCCGAGAGCGCCGACGGGCGGCTGCGCGTCGCAGTCGCCGATACGGGGCCGGGGATCGCCGAGGAGGAGCAGGAGGCGCTGTTCGAGGCCTTCGTGCAGACGCGGTCGGGGCGCGAGGCGAACACCGGCACGGGGCTGGGGCTGGCGATCAGCCAGCAGTACGCGCAGTTGATGGGCGGAGAGATTGCGGTGCAGAGCCAGGTGGGACAGGGCTCGACCTTCAAGTTGGAGGTGCCGGTGGCGCGGGCCGAGGCTCAGGAGGGCGCCGCCCCGCAGACCGCACGCCGGGTCGTGGGTTTGGTCGCGGGACAGCCCGAGTGGCGGGTGCTGATCGTCGACGACAGCGCCGAGAATCGGCTGTTGCTGCGTCAACTGCTGGAGCCGTTGGGCTTTGCGCTGCGCGAGGCGGAAAACGGCGAGGAGGCGATTGCGACGTGGCAGCAGTGGCAGCCGCAGCTGATCTGGATGGATATGCGGATGCCGGTTGTGGACGGCTACGAGGCGACGCGGCGGATCAAGGCGGAGGGGACCGAGACCAAAATCATCGCCGTGACGGCCAGCGCCTTTGAGGAGGACCGGCAGCAGGTGCTCGACGCCGGCTGCGACGGCTTTGTGCGCAAGCCCTTCCGCGAGGCGGAGCTATGGGCCGTGATGGGCGAGCACCTGGGGGTGGAATACGTCTACGACGAAGAGACGGTCGATCCGGCTGGTCGCGACGTGGTAGCCGCTGCGGATCTGGCGTCGATGCCGGTGGCGTGGCGGCGGGCGGTCTACGAGGCGGCGCACATCGCCGACGAGGCGGCGCTGGAGGCGTTGATCGGGGAGATCGCGACGGACCATCCGGCGCTGGCGGAGCAGCTAGAGGCGCTGGTGCGCGACTTCGGCTTTGATCAGATCATGCACTTGGCGGCGGCGGACTGAGTTGGATATGTGAGGGTGCGAGGCGTCCGATGGGTGAAATGCCAGATGGACGCCAGCAGTAAGCCACACGGCGAATGGAAACAGAGTGCCCGGTCTCCTATGCGGGAGGCCGGGCGCTTTTGTTGCGACCCTTTTTGCGCTGTCTGCGCATCAGAAATTATCATCGAGACCAGCCCATCTTGAGCGTATACGCCCATTGGTTTGAGCGTATACGCTCGATTTGTTGGTAGTAGATCGTCTTAAATTTTCATCAAAATACCTTCAAATATCTGTAAAAAATAGCCTTATGGGGTTATTTCTGTTCGATTGGCACGCGCCTTGCGATAAGCGTGGTGAGCAAGCAACACACTATTTACGAGGAGCCGCCATCGTGAAACGCACCGAACCTCTCAAGCAGATCCCATCTCATTCCTCTTTTCTCACTCACCACAAGGGGTCTACCATGAAAGCTCGCATTTATCCGTTCATCCGCCGAAGCGCCGCGCTGCTGCTGGCGCTGGCTAGCTTCCATAGAGCACCGATGCACTCTCGCAATCCGCACCTCGTGAAGCGCACGCGCCGCGCCTGGCAGACGCCGTTCGTGGCGTTCGTCGTCGCTCTCGTCGCCCTCGTGGCCACCGCCGGTCCGAGTCTGGCGACCCTGAATTCACTGCAGGGGCCTTGCGTTGTCGTGATTGAAGCAGAGATGGATGGGGAAACGGCGACGAAGATCATTCACCAGTGGGCGTTCCCGGACGGACTGGCGGAGCACTTCGGAGGCCCCCCCAGTATGCTTGATCGGTTCACGGACGTTGTCGTCCACGGCGAGTTCGACAAGCTCGAGGATCCCATGACGTGGGTCCTGCTCGCCCAGTTCGCAAACGACCCGAAAGGCACGGTCAAGGGCATTGGATTTGAGGTGCTCATGGACGAGTTGGGTTTTGAGCTCGATCCCGAGCAGATGGTCCTCGACGAGGCAGGGAAGCTGATCGGTTTCGACTTGAACGAGTATCGCTATACCCAGGAGGATCTCCTGCAGGCCTTGCTGGAGGCCTCACGCCTCGTCGACACCTCGGGGTGGTCGAAGACCGATTGGAACGACCGCATTACCTACGTCGGCATGGATGGCGGAGCGGACGAATGTGGAGGTGCCTACGTAGAGCTTTGGCAACACGCCAACTACCAGGGCGAGAAGATCGTCAGGCTTTGGGGAGATCCAGCAAACCTCGCCGACATCGGAAAAGACGGCTGGGTCTCCTCGTACCGGATCGGCTGGTCCGACCCCCCGGTCAGTGTCACGGATCCACGCCTACGGCTGACCGACGTCGAGAGCGGCCAATACATCCTGCAGGCCTACGACGGCCGACCCGTGACCGTGCAGGGCGACGGCAGCCTCATCGCCGGTGGCGCTGGGACCCGCTTCGGCGTGTACAACCGCGGCGATGGCGAGTATGCCATCCAGGGCAACAGCACCTGGCTGAATGACGACGCCGACGGCTTGCGTTCCAGCGCCCCCAATGGTGACTACGCGGAGCAGCACTTCCACCTGGTTGAGGTGCGCGAAGGCGTTCTGGGGATCCAGACGAAGGCGGGCAAATGGCTGTTCACAGATGAGAACATCGGCGGCCAGCTCAGTACCAATCCTGCCCAGATCCCTCACTGGTGGACCTTTCAACTGGTCGGTCCGCTGGCCGATGTCGGCAGCGGCCGTTACACCCTGGAGGCCTACAACGGCCAGTCCGTGACCGTGCAGAGCGACGGCAGCCTCGTCGCCGGTGACGGCAGCGGCACTCCCTTCGGCGTGTACAACCGCGGCAACGGCGTGTATGCCATCCAGGGCGGCAGCGCCTGGCTGAATGCCGATGACTACCTGAGTGCCAGCGCCCCCAATGGTGACTACCCGGAGCAGCACTTCATGCTGGTCGATCAGGGCGACGGCACGGTGGGGATCAAGACGATGGCGGGCAAATGGCTGTTCACCGACGAAAACTACGGCGGCCAGCTCAGCTCCAACTCTGACCAGATCTACCATTGGTGGCCCTTCACGCTGGTGGGTCCGTTGGCCGACGTAGCCAGCGGTCACTACACCCTGCAGGCCTATGACGGCCGGGCCGTGACCGTGGAGAGCGACGGCAAGCTCTTCGCCGGTGGCGGCAGCGGGACCGACTTCTACGTGGGCAACCGCAACAACGGTACGTATGCCATCCAGGGCAACAGCACCTGGCTGAATGCCGATGACTACTTGCGCTCCAGCGCTCCCAACGGCGACTACGCGGAGCAGCACTTCAAGCTGGTCGATCAGGGCCACGGTACCGTGGCGATCGTGACATCGGCGGGCAAATGGCTGTTCGCCGACGACAACTACGGCGGCCTGCTCAGCACGAATTCTAACCAGATCAACAACTGGTGGACCTTCACGCTGGTGCCACGGCTCAGTGGCCCCAGCAGCCCGACAGCCGCCATGATCTGGTCTGGGCAGTCCGCCTTTTTCATGCTGGGCGAGGAGTATCTCAGTTTTGATATCGATACCGACCGCGTCAGCCCCGGCTATCCGGCTGACATCGCGGCGAGGTGGTCGGGCTGGCCCGCCGACTTTGTGCCGACGGCCGCTGTCAACTGGGACGACGACTCGGCGTACATTTTCAGCGAGGATATGCGGTATCTCCGATACGATATCGCTACTGATCAGGTTGCTGCTGGCTATCCGGCCGACATCGTGGGCAGGTGGTCGGGCTGGCCCGCCGACTTTGTGCCGACGGCCGCCGTCAACTGGGGCAATGGTGTGGCGTATTTCTTCAGCGAGGATATGCGGTATCTCCGCTTTGATATCGATGCCGATCAGGTTTCTGGTGGTTATCCGCGCGATATCGTGGGCCAGTGGTCGGGTTGGCCCGCCGACTTTGTGCCGACGGCCGCTGTCAACTGGGGCAATGGTGTGGCGTATTTTTTTAGCGAGGATCAGTATCTCCGGTTTGACATTGCCGCTGACCAAGTCAATTCCGGCTATCCCTTGCCCATCGAAGGCAAGTGGGAGGGGTGGCCGATTATCGAGTAACGGCCCTCTCGCTGGCATAGTCAATGGGGCCGGCACCCTAACGCGGAGGTGGCGTATCTTCACCAAACTGATCTGAAATAGCGGATCGACACCGACGCCCAGCCGTCTCGGCCCCAGGCGCCGAATAGAAGAGGCCCGATCTCCCAAGCTGGAGGTCGGGCCTCTTGCCGTGAGGGGGCGGGACTCGATGGTGCGTGCCCCGCTCAGGCGTGCAGGTCCCGAGATCGGCCCGGTCTCCCGCCGCAGGGAGGTCGGGCGCTTTTGTTGCGACCCTTTTTGCGCTGTCTGCGCATCAGAAATTATCATCGAGACCAGCCCCTCTTGAGCGTATACGCCCATTGGTTTGAGCGTATACGCTCGATTTGTTGGTAGTAGATCGTCTTAAATTTTCATCAAATATTCTTCAAGTATTTGTAATAATTAGTCTTATGGTGATTTCTGTTCGATTGGCACGCGCCTTGCAATAAGAGGGGTGAGCAAACGACACACTATTTACGAGGAGCCGCCATCGTGAAACGCACCGAACCACTCAAGCAGATCTCATCTCATTCTTCTTTTCTCACTCACCCCAAGGAGTCTACCATGAAAACTCGCACTTATCCGTTCATCCGCCGAATCGCCTGGCAGACGCCGTTCGTGGCGTTCGTTGTCGCTCTCGTCGCCCTCGTCGCCACCGCCGCGCCGAGTCTGGCGCAGCGGCAGACGGTGACCGTCTCCGTGCCGGTCAGCATCCTGGGTGACGGCTATACCCAGGAAGATCTGGAGCACTACATCTGGAAGCATGGCGTCGGTGATATGCCTGCCCCCGAGGCGTCGTCCTATCCGGAGGTGGGAGACGCGGGGGGTGGTGGCGGGTCGCGCGACGTGGACCTGTTCCAGCGCGATGGCCATACGGTAGGTGTCCACGCGGCGTACCAGGTGGGCCCATGGTCGGACTACCCTGGCTTCAGCTACGATGCCCTGATCGCTCCCCTCTCCGCAAAAAAAGTCGAATCTTCCTTGATCGGCGTGGCCGACTTCGCCACCCCTGACAGCCGGATCACCCTGCCCGATCCGGGCGTCCCCACCTACGGCATCGCGGCGATCTCGTGGACGGGCAGGGTCCGCATCTCGGCGCAGGGCAAGTGCGATTCGTCCAAGCCCGGTTACTTAGAAAAGGGTATAGTCAATTGCAGATTCGGCTTGGTGTCCGCTCTGTACGCGGGAACCGAGGGAGTTGGGGTCTATAACAACCAAAAACTGGCTTCCTGTCGTGAGGAGGCTGACGTTATACAAGAGAGCGAGTCATGCAACTGGTCGGGCGAGAACGAGGAGACCTTCACGAGTATCGCCGCTGGTCTCGGCGGCGGCGGTACCTACGGCGTGCACTCATCCTCCAGACCTGGTGACCCAGTTGATGTGGCGATGATCAGCATCCCCTTCGTCTCTGGTCCTCATTTTGCGGACGTCGACGATATTACCTTTGGGAATCTGTTTGACGGGAAACTCAGCGTCACATACTACACCGAGTCCTACCCCATCGCCCCGACAGCCGCCGTCAACTGGGACGATGATGTTAACTATTTCTACAGCGAGGATCAGTATCTCCGATTTGACATAGCCGCTGACCAGTTCAATGCCGGCTATCCCTTGCCCATGGAAGGCCATTGGGCGGGTTGGCCCGCCGACTTTGTGCCGACGGCCGCGGTCAACTGGGGCAATGGTGTGGCCTACTTCTTCAGCGAGGACATGCGGTATATCCGCTTTGACATGGCTGCCGATCAGGTTTCTGGTGGGTATCCGCGCAATATCGTGGACCAGTGGGCGGGTTGGCCCGCCGACTTCGTGCCGACGGCCGCGGTCAACTGGGGCAATGGTGTGGCCTACTTCTTCAACGAGGACATGCAGTATCTCCGCTTCGACATCGAGGCCGATCAGGTGTCTGGTGGGTATCCGCGCGATATCGTGGGCCAGTGGGCGGGTTGGCCCGCCGACTTTGTGCCGACAGCCGCGGTCAACTGGGGCAATGGTGTGGCGTATTTCTTTAACGAGGATCAGTATCTTCGGTTTGACATTGCCGCTGACCAGGTCAATTCCGGCTATCCCTTGCCCATCCAAGGCCAGTGGGCGGGTTGGCCGGGCGAGTGAGGGTGATCTGGCGGCGGCAGACCACGCATTCCGCCGATGCCTGGGCGCGAACGAACGGATCGACACCGACGCACAGCCGTTTCGGCCCAGGAGCCTGACTGTTCCGCGAAATCGGCGATGAACTCGCAGGTCCCATGCACTGAGCCATCGCGCTTGTAGCGGCAGCAGCGAACGCCCGGTCTCCCGCCGCAGGGAGGCCGGGCGTTGGGTTTTCAACTCTCCCCCTTAACTGAACTACCTGAGCTTATGCGCACACCTGCCTGAGTGTGGTTGGTTGTGGGGTGTGACAATCATTGGAACGGGCCGTTCTAGGCCTAAACGCTGGAATATACCTTTGGGAGGGGTTGGGCCAAAAATCCCTAAATGGAACCCCTACAGCAGCGAGAAGCTCGAAACTGTAACTTTCTGTTCGAGATGTCGGAGACGCGCTGGCGGCTGCTTATGCTGGTCCTCCCAGGCGTCGACCACCCCTTAGCGCTCGCCGCCTTCCAGAGACGGGTCCAGGACGGTGAGTTCGGCAAAATAGTCGCGCAAATACCCCCGGTCTCGGGCGACGAGACGATCGGCGTGCGTCTGGGCATGCGCGCCGATCAGAAAATCGGCCACGACGCGCCCGCTCTTGCCCCCGCGCTGTAGATAGGCGGCAAAGTGTGCACCCGCCAGGGTCGCGCTCTGCTGCGACGAGGCGGTGAATTCGAGCTGCCAGTCGTCGAGAAATTCTTCGAAGACCGGCGACTCGGCAAAGGCGGGATAGATTTCGGCCAACACGCATTCGCACACGATGAGCTTGCCGTCGCGCAGCGCCTGGCGCAGGGCGCGTTCCGAAGCGGCGGCAAAGCGCGGATCATCCGTCACCACGTCGAGAATGACCGATGAATCGATGGCCGATATCATCCGCGCACCACCGCCAGATACTCGTCGGTGCTCATGGCTTGCGGCAATTGGCCCCGCCCCCGCCACTTGTGAAACACATCTTCTGCTGCCTCGGCTTTGCGCACGATGAGGGCGCCGTCCACTGCCTCAAAATCGAGTACGCTGCCGGTCTTCAAGCCAAGTTGGTCACGGCAGGCTTTAGGTATGGTCACCTGTCCTTTTGAAGAGAGCCTGGCTTTCATGGGCCGTCCTTCTGTGTTGGGTATTATTTCTTTACTTAATTAGTAAGATTTCTTACTTCTCTGTCAAGTCGATTGCGTCGGCGCGCCCCGGACTTGGGTTTTTCGATGTGTGCAAAGCGCGGATTTGTCGGCGCCTCTCAGACGCGGCATGGCGCTGCGCACAACGCCCGGTCTCCTGTAGCAAGGAGGCCGCATATAGTTTCCAACGGGCTTAATATTACTTTGCCGACTGTAAAATGACTGGGTATTTTTACTGAAAACAGGAAGATACTATGCCTCTGAAAGCCTCGACTGAAGCCTTGCCGGACTTGGCGGAGTTTCTGGAGCCCTTTGCCGGT
>Ga0233429_1001369_pt1 | contig 29774 bp, 26 predicted proteins | sample SI_118_April2016_3_FD_179879 | JGI IMG/M metagenome (GOLD analysis project Ga0233429, IMG submission 179879) | Seawater microbial communities from Saanich Inlet, British Columbia, Canada - SI_118_April2016_135_MG | ecosystem: Environmental > Aquatic > Marine > Inlet | place: Canada: British...
GTCATAAACACCAGAATATTTTCTCTCAGGAAAATAAGCTTTCCTATAGGTATCTAACAAAACAACATACAGGTCTTTTCGTTCACAACCAGTCTCAACAACCATTTTCCGGTTTATTTTCCATGACTTGCTCTTCCAACAAGAATCAAAAAAAAAGTCCAAATTCTCATTAAAGCCCCCACGGCTTTTATATTGTTCTTCACTAAAGAAATTGAAGAAACCAAAACCACTCTGCGGAATTGCAATTTGGCTATTAGAACCAATCACATTACTTAACATTGTTTTTCCGCTTCTGGGTAAACCTCCAATAATAATTAATTTTTCCGGGAGTTCTATTCGTCTATCCATTTCACTTATTCTATGAAATCGTCTATTAAAGTGTTTACATCAACTCTTTTGCTACACTTGGCAATCCTATTCTGAATTGACTCAAGCAGCCCTTCTCGCAAGACTCCCTGCTTTATCGCTAAATTGGCCCATGCCGGACATAAAGGGTCTTCCCTCTGTTCACTATATCTGTCCAATTCATCATTTTTTACAATCAGCCCGGTATCGTAATCTACTTTTGAATAAGCAGATCTGGTCGCACACCCACCCTGGCACAAATCATTTTTATATAAATCACAAACGTCAGGAGAACAAACGTATGTACCGTATCCTTTTGCAAATTCTGTTCTATAATCAACTAATTTTTGACTTTTTGCTAAACGCTTCAAAGAGAAGTTTTTCTCACAAATATTCCCAAACGTATATCTATCCGTAGCTTCTTTTCCAGGTGATTCAGAACATGCTGTAACATCTCCATTAGATCTTATATGCAACCCAGATCTATTACGGTTACAAGTTTTGTTATATGTAAATGCCGACCATGGAGTCCAATCAATGTTAAATTTTCTTTTATCAATCTTTGATATTAAGTCATATAACACTTTAACATGTAATGATGTGATTCCTATCTCCTGATCTTCACCTTCAGCAGCCCCACAATAATGAACGGGTACTATAGAGTGATCAAAACCATTCTCCATAACCCACATATGAAGATCAAACATTCCGTCAAATGTTGTATGATCCAGAACTGAATTTACAACGAGCCGCAAAGACGGATTTTTCCCGTAACCAACATTTATCAGGTTTTTATATCCCTCCTGCATCTGTTTAAAAGCACCGGTCTGGTTCACTTTATAATCCTGAAGCTCTTCAATTAATGTATCACCTTTAGTACATAAACATACTTCGTATGCAGCAAATTTCTCTGCAATTTCCGGAGTAATTAAGGCGACATCATCAAATGTCATAATCTTAGCCTTTTTCCCTCTTTTGTTGTAGACGTCATATATCATCTCAACAACTTTAAAAAAATGCTCCCCCCTTTTCTTTTGCTTTCCTAATTTCGGATCTTTATATATTAAAGGTTCTCCACCAGTCAGTATAAAAAGCATAACACCTAAATCGAATGCTTCTTCTGTAATTGCCTGTAACTTATCATAAGGAATGTATTCGTTTTTGGATGGCCCTGAAGAAGCAAAACACCATGTACATTCAAAATTGCATCCCCTGGTAATCATATAATCAAGAGATGTTATTGTAATTCCCTGCTTTATCATCCTTAACAGTTTATCCGGAGTAACCCCACCCATACCAGGATGTAAATCTACAACACTCCCCCTGAGAGCTCTAATTTTATCAATTTCCTCTGAGGTCAACGAATACACTTTATATCCCTTCTCAGGCCTCTTTAAAGGCTTTGTGAAAGGTTTCTTTTCTGAATTTAATCCTGGATTTAGAAGGGCTTTTAACGTGTCAGTTAATGGGACTTTATTTTTCATTTTATTTATGTTAAATATTGATTAATGTGAAGAGGGTTTTATAAAACTGAATGGTAAATATCTTTCACCTGCTCTAAAGATAACTCATATAGCATATTGTTAAACCTGTCAGGATGAAATGCATTGTCAACCAGCCTGGGGATATCAGCTTGTTTAACTCCGTATTCACTTAACTTTGAGAACACTTCACAATCCTCCAGGAAGAGTTTATAACAATCATGAAAGCTAGAATTCTTATTTCCATACCTGTTTTGAAAAATATCTAATACCTCAATTAAGCCTGTCTGGCTTTTTGCTATATTATAATCAAAAATAGGTCCCAAGGTAATACTGCATGCAAAACCATGAGGAATATCGTGAAATAAGGTCAATGGATATGACAAGGCGTGAGCTGCAGATGTTCTGGTTTGAGAAAAGGCATATCCTGCAAGCAAACACGCTTTTGACATAGCCTCTCTATATTCTAAAGAATCTAACTTCTTTAAAAGCCTCGGTAATGACTCAACACATATCCGAATAGAATTTAGCGCATAGTTAATAGTTATGAAGTTTCTTTTCTTATTCCATAACGACTCCAATGCATGAGATAATACATCCAGCCCTGTAAAAGCAGTAATCTCCTTTGGAGCGGAGAGGCTTAATCCGGGATCAATCAATGCCGTATCAGCATATAGAATATCATTATCAACAGAAAACTTCTTCATCTTCTTAAAGTCCCAAAGTGTTCCCCATCTCGTAATTTCTGATGACGAACCAAAAGTTGTTGGAACAAGGACCAGTTTATATTGTGCTCTTACTGATTTAAAAGGGTCTAAAAGATGGGGATTCTCGACAAGCCTCTCTAACGGGATCGAATTTCTTGAAATTAACTTTGAAAACAGTGCTTTAGCTGTATCGAGTTTACTTCCACCTCCAATTCCAACTACCTGAGAACAAGACTCAGGGAATGTTATTTTGTCGATAGTATGTAAATCCGGATTACTTCCTGATGTACTGTAAAGAAATGTATCTTCTGGAAAAAAGGAAGGGATATCAGGCCTCAAATTTAATAGTGTTTCAGAAATAACCAATAATGTTTTTTCACTCAAACTTATATATGATGAAATTTCATTGAAGTCAAAGCCTGAAAGAACAACACGTGTTGGGTTATAATTTTCCATAGATCATTAATTACATATAAAACTATGCAACCAATTTGTAACAATCTTCATGAGGTTTGGCACTCCTCTTCCCCCCAAAACTGTTCGGATACGGTCAGATCTCTTGGTATATCTATTTCAGTCCAATTTCCCTTAATTTGTACAAGATCTACTGAATGCCCTCTATTTATTATCTCTTGGAACATATCTGTTAAATACGCTTTTTTAAAGGTTTTCGCAGTATGGAAAGTTTGCAGGGGCTTATCACAATAATATTGTGATAAGTCGCTAAATACATCTTTAAGTATTTCAACCCCTTTCCTGCTAAAGTATGCAACTCCCAGGAATTCACCAAAAGCGTTCTTGAAATCTGCATCTTTTCTGATTAGGGTCACCGTCTCCCTATTTTCAGAAAATACCAGTTCCGCTTCTGATATTGGATGACCTTCCCTATCTTCATAATATCCACGCCAGTTACAATCAACCGCTATTGCAATATCAGATCCTGATTCTAGCAGTTGACGAATAATAGCCTCATCATAGATTATATCTGAGTATGAAAAGATAAAACCGGAATTCATCGCTTCTTTAGCACAAAAAAGGGAATGGAGAATATTGTTATTCTCGTAATCGGAATTTACGTAACATTGATACCTGTTATCGGTGAAAAACTCTTTCTTATATCCAACTACTATATTAATGTCTATTATCCCGCAATTCTGCAGATTATCAATCAATCTGTCGAGCATTGTTTTTCCACTAATCTTCAACATGCATTTTGGTTTTTCTTGCGTCAGAGGTTTCATGCGATTTCCCATTCCTGCTGCAACAATTATCGCGTTTATAGATTTTCTGTCCAAGAAACTAATAACTTCGTCTAGTAATAATTTCTGACACTCTACAATTGTTAAGGATTTCGTATTAATTACTAACTCGGGCGCATTCGAAGTTTCATAAGATTCCGTAATACCTATAAAGTTCTCATACTCTCCATTCAGGGCCTTCTGATAATGGCCTTTGTAATCTCTCTCGATACATACTTCTAAAGGACAATCCAGGAAAACCTCCATAAAATTGTTTATTGTATCTCTTGCCTTTTGCCTTGTGGCTCTTTTATGGGATATTGTAGAAACAATTGCGATATTCCCATTATCATTACACTCACGAACCATCTGTATCGTTTTTTCAAGTATTGCATTTCGTTGAATAGTCCCATATCCAGAGGTATCCCCTAACTCTTCTCTAATAGTTTCTCCATCCAGCAACTTCACATTATTTACACCAATTGCTTTCAAATCATTAAAAAGTTTTCCTCCTAATGTACTTTTTCCTGATGCACTTACTCCTGTAATCCAAATAGTTCCGGAAATTAATTTCTGATTTATCATGATTTGTGAACTCCAGGTTTAAATAAGTACTGTACTTTTAATATTGCAGAGAAACTCTTGATGGTGATATTTTAGAGGAAGCATAATTATATGTCCTGCACCACCTTAAGTAAGCGCTTATTTCTCATTTATGACTGAGAACATGGAAATACCCAATTATGCCCTTTCCTTTGGTGTAACAGTAACAGCACGGTAAATAGGTACGAAATCCTTATGGTATGGCGAATCTGGATTAAGAAGCGACTGCAATGTTGTACTAACTTCATTCTTAGAAGTTGGACAAACTAACGTCTTTAATTTTCTACACATTTCTTTACAGCGAGACATATATTTTCCTAAAGCGTTAAAAATACATAGCTTAATACAATCTACTTCTTTCACATCTAATCCTTCAAGCCTTTTTTGTCGTTTTTTTTCATTTACCAATCTTTTATAAAGATGAGTCATAAAACCACGTCTGAAAACCTCACATGCACTCTCATGCGTAATCATATCTTGTTTCATTAATTCATTTACTAAAGTATCATGACAAATAATCATGTAAGAATTCCATCTAGGGTTTGTAATCCACAAATAGGTGTCAAATTGCTCCTTTACGCGATATGATTTTTTTGGCTCCTTAATTTGACGTATAAGGTATAAACAATCAAGCTCCATTACTTTGCCCTTAATTACAGAAAGACCAGCTGGAAGAATTTCCCCAAAAAAAACTACATCTGGATTGTGAGCATTTTCATACATTTGCATAAACGCTTCAGTACGATGCAATGAAAAGCCAATATCATCGTAGTGAGACATAAAATCCAAATACCTTTCTGAAGCATTCTCAGCTTTTTCCTCAAGTTGTATCCTTCTTCTGCACCGCAATATTTGACCATGAGGCATATCATCCTTTACATATATCCTAACTGTCACTCCATTGACACAACTATAATCTCCGTTCTCTTCAAGAAATTTTACACCTTTTTCCAAACCAGATGTCACAATAAAATCATCATCCATAACAGCTGCACTGTACTTTGTTGGAACACATTTAACCAATACACTGAAAGCCTGAACAGGGTTCAGCCCTGGGCATTCTTTATAAATAATGTTTATCTTTTTCTTAAAAGCTTCAACATGTTTTTTGTTTAAGGCTAGCTGCTCTCCCTCGCTGGAATCACCAATACAAATATATCCTTTAAAATTAAGGGATGAATAATAAAACAGCAATCTTTTTAAGAATTGCTCACGGTTTTTTGTTGGCACTAATAATGATACCAATTAGCACTCCTCCTATGTCATTATAATTATCAATCATTTTAACTTCAATTATGCCCTTGCTTCATCGTTATATTTTTGTTTTTTATGCGACAATCCATAATTTTTTGAGAATTTAAAGATCCTGTTTTCAATGTAATAGTTGAAAGCTAATTGGCGCATCCTTCTAAATAACTGATTAGGAGGAATAACCTTTATTACAAATATCATTATAGAATCTAACGGATAAGGCAACTTTGCAATTAGAGCACCCAGCAAATAAATATTGAAACGAACATTCTTCTCTTTTTCGGAAAAACAGTCTAATGTCGATTTCTCATCTACGCCGGTCATATCTCCAGCGTGTGTCAAGGAATCAATGTAATCATGCTCAACGCTATAATCATATAATCTAGTTCCTTCCATTGGGACAGTTGTAGTATAATTCGCATATGTTATTTTCGCTTTCCTGCTTACCCTGATTGTATCTATGTCGTCCTCTAAAGACGAACCTGGCACAGCAAGCATGAAATTAACAAACGTATTTATCCCATAACTCTTCATTAACTTTAAAGTCTCAACTATATCAACCTTCTTCATCTTTCTTTTTAGTATCTCTTCTCTTACATATTCTGATGTACTATCTATCGAAAGATGAACTGAATAACATCCGGATTTCTTTAATAGCTTAGCCATATCATCGTTAATCCAGTCAAGGCGCAAATAACAATTATAAGGAATACCAACCCTCTTAGGATATTTCTCGGCAAACTCCTCAAGCCAATCATCCGCCTTCATGGCAAATAAATCATCTCCAAATTTTACAAAATCCATCCTGTAATTTTTACCCACGTTTTCAATTTCTCGAATAATTCTTTCAACTGAAAAACGCCTGACCAGAGGGCCTTTTCCTTTGTACAGTTTGTGATAGAAATCATTACAACAATAAGTGCATTGAAATGGGCATCCCCTTGTTGCATAAAAGGTCTTCTTAGGTGTGTATTTCAAAAAAGAATTTTGAATAGTTAAATCCCTATCAGCAGGAGGAAGTTCATCTAGATCTCGTATCGCAGGCCTGACGGGGTTGGCCTTTTTTCGAGTTATAATATTTGCAACATCATCAAATGCTTCTCCTCTTTCCACTTTTACAAGAAAATCTCTAAAAGCAAAGTCGCCCTCTCCAATACAGTATGCATCTACTGCAGCCTCCGCGAATGTCCCTGGCGAGAATGTTGGGTGCGGCCCTCCCATTATGGATACAAACTTATGCCTTTTGCATGCTTCTTTGTGAGATGTCACAATCTTCTTAAAGCCTACAATATTGACTGAGTATGCAACACAATCCGGTTTTATCCTGGCCACCATGTCCGACAAATCACTATTCTCTAAATTGCAGAAATAAGTAGTATGCCCTAATTGCTTAGCAATTGCAGACAAATGAGATATGGCTATATGGTCAGCATAGTCAAGCCTATGCAATACAAATAATATCTTCATATTTTCACTTCAAAAACAGATCACTGCAACTTCTATCATGGGATCTGTTAATAACCATGTTTAATAGTATATTTCTTACCATGAATCTTTATAAATGGGCCAGGATATTCCGGATGTGCAGTCGCCCTAATTCTTTTATCTATCTCTTCAACTTGCATATCTAAGTTCAATTCCAGCAATTTGTTCAAATCCTTTCGGGTATAGGGTTCTCTTTTCCAAAGTTCATTTGATAGCGGCAATTCTTTATTCTCGACAATCACGTTCATTATTTCATAAAAATTCTGAATGGTATATATCATCGTTCTCTCTCTAAGGCTTTCGACAGTATCACCTTTATAGACAGGAAATCTTTTCACCGACACAATCTTCCCACTATCAACCTTCTTTATCATATGATGGCACGTTGTTCCATACAATTTATCATCATTATAAAGCGCAAAATTATAACATCCTGTTCCCGGATATTCAGGAGGGGCTGTATGGAAATTAAGAGCGGCAACTCTTGCGTTTCTTAGAATTTCATCTGGAATAAGTTTGGTATAAAGAAATGAAATAATGTAATCATATTTTGTTTTGCATATTATCTCTTTATGACTAGATAGATCATCCATTACAATTCTATAATTAGAAAAGTTTTGTTTGACAAAATCTATGGCTATATCACAATAATATGAACGCTTAGCAAACAAACATATTTTCAAATCACACATGTATGGACATTTCCCTATTCATTTATACATTTTGGCAAAATTATCACAAGATAATCAGCGCAAAAAATCCCCCCACTTGAGCAACCAATTTGAAGAGTCATAGAGGTACTCCTTTTGCGAGCCATTAACCTTCATACAAAAATAGTGTTTTACTCTACTTTCTACAAAGCCCATCTCCACAACAGTGTTATACAAAAGACTATTTGGTATTGCTTGAATTGTTATTACATTTATCTCTTCCAGACTCGAGCATGCAGAATTAAGCAGATTTGCCAAACTATCTTTCTGCAAACATGAGAGTTCAAAATCTACTATATCCCCATACCCAATTCCATTTTCTTTGTCATAAAACACCTTAGTAACAACATATTCATTTGATTTCGCCTTGATCAATTGGTGAGAATATAGTGGATGTTTAATAATTCTCCATCGACGAAATCTTTCATCGGCTTCAAACATCAAGGGTCCCTCACTGTTCATATTACGTATATCCAATCTTATGTCAGATGTAATTGGTTTACAAATACATCCTTGTTGATTAGTGTTTCCAAATTTAGGAAGAGTCATTGTCTCTATACTACCAATTGTTCTGAAATCAAGGTTTTTCTCAAGAGCTTTTTTACCGTTTAAATTTGTTAAGCAACAAACCATATCTATATCCTTGAAATAGATAGTAGCCTTATCAGCTAATACCTTTAGAAGGCCTTTACCCCTCCACTTAGGTGTTATGATCGTTCCCATTATAACACCACAATTCAAACCGTTAGTAAGTTTTCTTTTAAAGACCATAAACATACCAATGATTTCATCTTTATATACAGCGCAAACAGCAATAACCGGTATCAGAGATTCAAAGATCCACCATCTAAAATAGTCTGCTGGTTTATAAGGTCTCCATATATCATTAAGCAATGGCATTATTTGTGGAATATCTGCGATCTCAACCTCCCTAATTATTATTGATTTTGCTATCATTTACTTCACTCTAGGCGAAATTAAGTGGTTTTGTAGACGCAACACTGATGTTACAGAACTTACGTGGATTTATCAAATGATGAGTATTGCAGACCGAGGCCTTCAACAATAATGGCATATAATACAAAATTGCACATTGTATGTCCAAATTAAGAAAATATCTTACCATAACCAATATATCTCAACACGGTATGAGATTTTATACTATTTAATTCTGTTAATAGTTTCAATCAACGCAGCACAAACAAATTCATTTTGTTTATCAGTCATTAAAGGATGTAGAGGAAGGCATAACAGTCTGTCTGCAATCATTTCAGATACTGCCAGTCCAGGATCTCCACATTTTCTTCTTATGTATTCATATCTCTTATACGTAGGAGGGCTTGTAATACTGCAAACAATCTTATATTTATCCCCTAACATGGAAATAATCTTATCACGTTTTTCACCAGCCCACTCAGGAGGAACCAGAAGGCTATATACATAGTAAACATGCATATAGCCTTCTGGTTCATAGGGTAATGTCAATTCTTCAACACTCTTTAATATTTCTGTCCGTTTGCTTGCTACTTCAATACGCTTTTGTATCATAGAATCAAGTCTTTTTAATTGAACCAGGCCAAAGGCCGCTTGCACAGATGTCATCTTATAATTACTCCCCCATTCTGCCTCTCCTCCATATCGCCTTATGTTATACAAACGTTGAGCCAAATCCGAATCATTCGTCGTAATAGCGCCTCCTTCACCCAATGTTGTCATTAGTTTCCTTGTGTGAAAGCTAAAAACATTCATCCATCCTTTTGATCCCACTTTTTCACCTTTATATTTAGCACCACAACTTCTAGCAGCATCACCAATCACTTTTAGTGGGCCGTATTTCGGATGTTGATACTTTTCTGCCAATCTTATAATCTCATCCATAGGTGCTGATAAACCGTTCATATGAACAGGAACGATAGCACGAGTTTTCGACGTGATTCTTCTTTCAACGTCCTCTGGATCTAAATTATGAGTTTGAGGATCAACTTCACAGAAGACAACTTTACCACCTTGGCCAATGATTGAAAGATGGGCAGCCTTAAAATTAGTTGCCGGACATACAACCTCATCTCCCTCTTCTAATTCAAGACAAATCATGGCCATATCCAACCCTGTTCCACAGCTATTGATAGCAACAGCATATTTTGCATCACAATATTCGGCAAAAGCTTTCTCAAAGTTTTCTATCTCCTGACCATGATCAAAGCCTACAGTCCATTCCATAGACCTTCTCATTATGCTTGTAACAGCATCAATTTCTTCGTCAGTAAACCAACCTCCAAGATTAGATTCCCCCCACCAGGGAACATCCTTTGGTCCGTACCCACCATGAGTTAGAATTTTAGCTAATTCTTTATAATCCAGGACTCTCTCCAAATCTTTGAAAAAAATTCATAAATCTGCTCCAGAAGGTAACTTTATTGTTTTCATCATTTAATATATCATCTTACGTTCACGCAAATATCGCTGAACATATTTTATGTTGCTTATAATCTCTTCATTTGTAAATGTCTTGCCCCATCTATTAACCGGTTCATATTCAAAAGGTAGCCCAACGGCTTCTTCATCAGAATATCTAAAAACCAGGTATGCAGAATGATTATCCCAGTTTTCTGTCTCTATGCTTTTTATACCATAGTATTTCGAGTTATTATATATATGTGAGCCAGGGGTAGGGTCTAAGCCATGAATGTTTACAAACTCGGGCTGTGTTTCTTCAATAAAATTGATGGTATCATCAACTATGGAGAAGGGTTCCCCGGGAAGCCCGAAAACTATATCCGTTTTAACTTTTATGCCATACTTCTTACAAAGACGTATAAAAGACTTTACTTGCTCAATATTTATTCCTTTATTAATAATTGAAAGGACCTTTTCAGATACACTCTCCACTCCTACTGCCAGCTCTACACATCCAGATTCCCGCGCCATCTTAATTTTTTCTTCACTCACCCCTCGTACAGTTGTCTGTCCTCTCCACATCATATCTGCATCTTTAAGAACACCCAATAGGTTAAAGGCCAATTCATCATTAACCGGAATAGCTACTTCATCCTTTAGATTAACAGCACCAATATCATATTCGGTCTTTAAATATTGCAACTCTTCACGTACTATCTCAGGAGGCTTCATCTGTTGGTTGTTAGGTATATTATTCACACAAAAATTGCACTTAAAATTACACCCTCTGGAAAACAATACATCTGTCCCTTTTATATTTTCACCGTGCTGCTTAAACTTTTTCGTATTCACAATTGCAGGTCTTGGCAAGAAATCTCTCTTCATAAAAGGATAAGAGCCATAATGCACATCTTTATAATCGCTTGAATAAATTCTCTCTATCTTCCCACTCCTTACATCTTTGATTACTTTAATAAAGCTTTCTTCTCCAGGCCCTTTGACTATTGCATCATAGTCTTGCAAACATTCCTCCCCAAAAATGTCAATATGCGTTCCTCCTGCAACATGTTTTGCTTCCGGGTAATACTTTCTAATATTTTTAATAAGCAATGCAATCCGAGATGAATCTCCAGTCCTCACAATCCAATATAGATACAAATCTCGTTCATTGATATGGCAAATCTGCTGTTCACTTGAAATACCTCTCAGATCGATAATATCAAAATCAATCTCAGGAAATCTTGATGTTATTACGGTTGCATAATGCAGTTCGTGAACTGGTTGGAGTAATGTTGGATCGTAATAATAGTGCCAACTTGGAATAACGATACTAACTCTAAACATAACCTCTTCTTCTATATTTACTCAGACAAGCATTAAAGTCTAACATGTTATCTCTCAACCTTCAGTCGGCCCTACTGGCATCTACAACTTTACCTTGCCGCATCCCTACTGATTTTTCACATATCAAACAATTGCTACCTGTAATTAAGATATCATTATCTTTAAACACGCTCTCTATGGTAATTTAACAAATCATTCATAGTTTTTTCAAAGGGGATATCTGGTTTCCAGCCTGTTTCATTTTGAAACTTTGAAATATCCGGGATCTGTAGAGTGACATCACTTGGCCTTAACAGTTCAGGGTCTACTTCTATTTTAATTTCGTTTTTTCGAGTCGATTGAGAAATCAAATAGTTTAGCATATCCCCTATTTTCATGGTCCTGTTGCCACCAATATTGTAAACCTCTCCAGGTTTGCATTCTTTTACAAGTAAATAATATGCCCTAACCGCATCTCTAACATCAGCAAAGGTTCTTACAGAATCTAGATTGCCTACTTTTATAATTGGCTCTTGCAATTTTTTCTCAATTCGTACTATTTGCTTTGTGAAGGCAACCTCAGCAGAGTCCATTTCTCTTCTTGGTCCCGTATGGGTAAACATTCTTGTCCTAATAGTTTTGATACCATATGACTGATAATATTGATATGCAATCATATCCTCACCCACCTTGCTGACTGCATAAGGATTAGCAGGCCTGAATTGATTTGTCTCTTTTATTGGTACCTCGTCTTCCGTTACCTGCCCATAGACCTCTGAGCTAGAGCAGACATGGATAACTGGATCAAAGTCCTTTTGGTTTTGCTTTACTATTCTAATTGCTTCTAATATATTTAAAGTTCCTATTGTATTTGTTCTTATTGTCTCTTCTGGAAAAACAAAACTATCTGTCACATAACTCTGCGCTGCCAGATGGAATATGGCCTCTGGTTTTGTCTTTTCCATACATCTCAGCAAACTACTTAGATCATTTAAGTCGGCAGGTACTAAATCTATTTTATCCTTTATATGACCTATCTTACTTAAATCCTCAAACCATCTACATGTTCCAAAGACCTCCTCACCTTTCTCAAGTAAGTAGTCTGCCAGGTGGCTTGCAACAAAGCCCCCAATTCCAGTTATCAGGTTTTTAGTCAATTTCATACCTCAAATCATCCACTTCCGGCGATGTATAGGGTTGTTCATTTCCCTCTACCATAACATTTCCTGCCTTCATGACAGATTTATGCGCAATATTCTTTTCTATCCTTACAAAATCACCTCCAGTCATTTTTATTTCTTGCCTCTTTCCAGTTTCAATATCAACAAAGGTGTATTCTGCCTCGCCATTTAACATGTAAAAAAATTGTCCATAAGGATGGTAATGATTGCCTAAGACAGAATCCTCTTTAATCTTCAATACCTTAATCTGTCTAGCTGTAAATTCGCCGCTATATACCTCAATCAACGTTCTTCTATGATCTTCATGTACGGGGTCTATCTTTCTATACACTAACCCTTTCACGTAATCGCTCCTTTCAGTACTTCATAATCAGGCCAAACATTTTCTAATTTGCCAATTTCTTCCAGTGTAAAAAAAACAAATCCTGCACCCTCTGTCAGACAAATATTTGACGTACCGTTCGTTATTGCTGTAAATATATATTCTGTTCCATATAAACGGTTATACGGTGTTTTGTATTGTCTTTTTAAATAAAAGGTTGGATTTACTAACAAACCTGTTTCTTCCTTTATTTCTCTTATCACGGCTTCATGGGGATCTTCGCCTTCACATATTGCACCACCGAATAAAGCCCAGCAGCCAGGATTTGGCTTGTAATCTACAGTCTTCTTCTGAAGTAGAAATTCATTCTCGCTGTTTATCAATATACAACACGCGATGTTTCTCTCTTTTGTATTGTTCATGTTGATATTATCTTTCAAAGCTCCTTTAACACCTCTATTGCATTTGTTGTCACATGAATGTTAGTATCTAAGATGAAACGGAATTTGAAAGATATCCATAAGAAAGCTTTAAGCTGAGAAAAAAATATTAAATATGTGTTTAATGCCTCCATTACATTGCACAATACTTCCTTGATCAATCAAATCGGCAGTTGTAAACGAAACCTATACAATTTGTATTTTTCATAATAAAGACCTAAACATGCTTAAATATTCCTTCAATATCCTTGACCAAAGCCCCTTCGTCTATACCGTGGTAAGCACGATTGTCTTCTCGTCCTCCATAGCGATAACACCATCCTTCTGTCAAACCAAATCGTTTAACATCAATATGTAAACCGTTATCTGAAAGCATTTCCAGCACGAAACTTCCCATGCCACCTGGCAAGAAGTGCTCTTCAATTGTTATCAACCGTGAATATCCCTTTATTGCATCTATAAATAAACTCTCCTGGCAAGGGATTGTATGCATATCAATTACAGCCAGATTAATACCTAGATTCTTCAGCCTCTCAGCAATTTTCAGAGATTGGCGTGTCTTTATGCCTGTTGAAATAATGCATCCATCATTCCCACTGCGTATTTCTATAAATCCATTAGTAAAATCAGTGTTTTGATCATAGATATCTGGTTCAACATGTCTTTCAAGCCTGACATAATTTGGCGTATCCATATTGATAGACATTTCCGCAACTTTTCTGGCCATTACATTATCGGTTATGCTGTAAGTCGTCATATTAGGAAGGACCCGCATAACTGCAATGTCTTCAAACAAATGATGTGTAGGACCTGCATTGTCATAACTTAATCCGGCACCGACACCAACAATAGTTATTGGGATACCCATAATAGAATTCGCAACCCTGATCTGTTCGTAACTGCGCAAAACCATAAATGATGCAATCGCATATACAAAAACCTTCTTACCTTGCATCGCCAGTCCTGAAGCAACCAAGACTGCATTCTGCTCCGCAATACCAACATTAAAGAATCTATTTGAGAATTCCTTTCGGATTTTGTCAAACACCGGTGAACTCATATCAGCAACAACAATCACAATGTCCTGATCGTCTTTCATAATCTCACCGATACGGGACCAGAATGCATCCCTCTGGCTATATTTCTGTCTTAGTATTGTTTCTTTGGTTTTTTCAGACATTTCCACTCCTTGCTAAATCTCTACGACAGGCATCAATATCTTCCTGCTTAATTGGTGTTGTTCCATGCCATAAAGGAACATTTGAAAGATAATCAATTCCCTCTCCTTTCACAGTATCGGCAATAATTACTGTAGGTTTCCTGTAACGACGAGATCGTACATACTCAAAAGCGCCGTCTAATTCAACAAAATCATGACCGTTAACCCGCTTTACATTCCAGCCAAACGATTCCCATTTGTCAACTAACGGTTCCAGTTCAAGAAGATTCTCTGTAAAGTCCATTGTACACTGATAATTTCTGTCAATTATGGCAATAAGGTTATTTAAATTATTGTGAGCAGCAAACATGGCCGTCTCCCATATAGAACCCTCATATAACTCACCATCCCCAAGCAGAGTATATGTCAAGAAAAGCTCTCGGTCCATCTTGGCAGCAAGCGCAATACCAGCAGACAGACCAAATCCCTGCCCCAGTGATCCAGCAGATATTTCTGCTCCTGGAACTGTATTTTGCAAATGCACCCCAAAGATTCCATCCTTTTGCGCAAATCTTCCTAATTCTTCCTTTGGAAAATAACCACGATCTGCAAGAATTGAGTAAAGCATTGGGCTTGCCTGTGCCTTACTCAAGATAAGACGGTCTCTATCCTTCCATTCATGATTATCTGGATCATGTCTGAGATACCCGCCATAATACATAATAGTAAGTATATCAGCACATGATAAAGAAGAAGTAACATGCCCATCATTAGCCTTAATACACATCTCAAGCATATCGTTTCTGAGTTGAAACGCCTTTTCTTTTAATTTAATGAATTTGTCGGTCAATTAAGCAGTCTCCTTTCAAGTTTTATTTGTAACATTCCAAGAATATGATTTTTGACTTTTTTCCCGAACTTTTGTTCTACCATATCAAGATATCTTTTATTTGAGAAATACTCATTAAATGCTCCGTCCCTAAATTGCAACACTTCTTTTGGAGACAAATATTTAGTAGGTAGCGGCTGCGTTTCATAACTATGCTGAGAAACACCATCCCACGTATCCGGCAGGTGCTCTTCTTCTGTTGCCTGAAAAAGCCTTGATCCCGGGTAAGCCATTGTACAATAAAAGTTCGCGTACTCACAATTTAATTCAACTGCCAGATCCAGAGTTTGCTGCATAGTCTCCATATCATCATCAGGTAATCCAAACAGATAATTTCCAATGACATTAATACCATACTTTTGAATAGTTCGCACTACATCCCTGATATTTCCGTCAATTCCTTTATTAACCCCTTTTCTAACTTTTTCACTACCTGATTCTATCCCCAGACATATCCATGTAAACCCGGCTTTTGCCATTTTTTCTAATAGTGATTCCCTTATGGTGTTAACTCTTGCGTACACCCATATACTAAGATCATATCCCCTTTCAATTAAAGCATCACATATTTGTTCAACTCTTTTTGGATTTAAGATAAACAATTCGTCATCAAGTCGTATATTCTTAACTTTATATTTATTAACTAATTCATCAATCCATTTCATCACTGTATCTATTGACCAGTATCTTACCCCAGGGCCATCAAATAAATCATTTATCATACAAAAATAACATTCAAACGGACAACCTAAGGACGTATATAGAGCTACATACGGGGACCTTACATCTGAAAAGTTTTCCACCTGACTTTTCTCAAAATATTGAAAGCAGTGCATAGTATGAGCCCTGTATTTATCTAATCCAGGCAACAAATCCCAAGCATATGAGCTTAACTCTTTATCCAAATCTTTAATATTTGGCGCAGGATAAGTAAATTGTATAACGTCGTCCTTTTTATACCATAAGCCCGGTATTTTTTCAAAATGTGGGTCACCATTAATAGCCTTAATAAGCCCTTCTATCGTATATACACCTTCCCCTTGAATAACAAAATCAGCATTTGACTCTCTCATGGTTTTTTCTGGCAAAGCAGACGGATGGCTGCCTCCAATAGCAATAGGCAGGTCTCCATAATTTTCTTTCAAATCATCTATTATATCAATAACGGCAGGCATTGTTTGTGTTGATGCAGAAGGATGATGGCCATAGACCATTATAACAATTAATTTTATATTGCCTCCATCTATTTTACTTATATCACATCCTTCTATATTTGTATCGTGAATCTTCACATTATAACCTTTTTGGCGAACATAATCTGCTAATAATAATGACCATACAGGAGTAGATATAGCGGTATATCCTTCAGATAAACTCTGGTATGTTTTCTTGTGATTTCCTGGATGAATAAATAAAATGTCAGTTTTCATACTGCCTTCCAACTACAATAGTATACGTTCTTTTTAGTTGTAATCCTGCATTCTCCACCTTATACCCATATGTCTTTCTTCAGGCTAAAGGATTTACAAAACTAAAGAATTTTTCAATTTAAAGCTCATGATCTGGCTTATAAACTATAATTTTTGTTCCCTCAAAGTCAAACTTAAATGGTACATATAAATAGTTTTTAAGGGCGTCTCTAACCCTTAACTGGTTTTTTGGCTCAACAAAAAACAACATAAAGCCTCCCCCTCCAGCACCACACAGCTTACCACCAGCAGCTCCATTATTAATAGCTACCTCATATATATGATCGATTTCCTGATTAGCAACCATATTTGACAGACCCTTTTTCAAATACCACGTTTCATTTAAAAGTTCTCCAAACACATTCATGTCTTTGTCAGGAGACGTTATGATTGAAAATGCATCATCAACAAGATCTTTTATTTTAGATAGATTATCTTTGTTATTAGGAATGTTTTTTATCTTATCACTTGCAATTTTAGATGCAATTCTTGACATCCCAGTATAGAACAGCATTAAGCAACTCTCAAAATATTGAAGCCGTTCCTGCTTCAAAATGATGGCCTTTACTGTGATTCTGCCATTCTTTGAAAACTCAATTACATTAAGCCCTCCATAGGCAGCAAATGTTTGATCCTGCGAACCAACACTCTCTCCAATTCGCTCTTGCTCAATAATAATGGATTCCTTTACTAATTCTTCCTTTGAAATCATTTTTCCCTCAAGGGCATACATTGTATTCAGCAGTCCCACAGTAAATGCGGAACTTGACCCCATTCCACTCAATGCGGGGATATCACCATCATGATGTATTGACACACCATAATCAACTTTCATATATTTCAAGGTTTCTCTCACTGAAGGATGCTGTATTTCATCATAATTGTCTACATTTTCCGTTCTCGAATAAGCAACACGATGCTTGTGATCAAAGTAGGGAGGAAGTTTCCTTACCGTAATGTATGAATATTTATCTATCGTGACACCCATAACTTTTCCACCATTTTCCAGATAGTAATCCGGATAATCAGTGCCGCCACCAAAAAACGAAACCCTATATGGAGTCCTGGATATAATCAACTATATGTCAATCCCTATGTATATCAATTTTAGAAAAGAAGCTTTCTGCTTCCACAAGAGATTCTTGTGTTCCAATATCTATAAAATTTCCCTTGCTACAATACCCGTACAACCCTTTACCTATTAATGATGGGAATAAATTCTTCTCTAATGATGTTGAAGTATTTTTTTTGAGATATTTTAATATCTCATTACTTAATAGATAGATACCAGCATTAATCCATCCCACTCCAGAACCATGACACTTTTCATCAAAGCTTAGAATACGACCATCTTTTTCATTAAAAACAACTTTGCCGTATCTGCCTACATTATCCACCCTTACAAGCACAATTGAGGCAAGACAACCATTTATTAAGTGCCAGCTAAAGAACTGATTCAGATCAACATCTATATATGAATCACCATTCATGACAAGAATGTGATCTAAGTCAAGAGTTGATACTGCAAGCCTCAGCGCACCCCCAGTTCCAAGAGGTGTATTTTCCTTAGAATAAGTGATTTTCATACCGTTATACGAATTCCCGACCTTGTTGCTTATTGAATCGGCCATATAACCTGTACAAAGCACGACATTCTTTATACCTTCACCAGCAAGCTGATCCAGCAAATAAGTCATAAAAGGACGATCACTTATTTCTGCCATTACTTTAGATCTATCAGAAACTGATTCTCTGAGCCTTTTACCAAGGCCACCAGCTAAAATCACTGCTGTAATAGTAGAAAGTTCCTGCATGGATTTAAGCGTTTGTAAACTTATTTGGTCTCAAAATCTTATCCTGTCTCCTGTCGCATACTTAGAATCATGAATCTTTATTCATTCTTCACTTTTATAATTCTTTAATAGCAGATATATGCTTCATTGCAATCTTGTCGAATTCTCCAAAATACTGACTTTCACAGCCAATCTCTTTTTTCTCATATTTGTCTTCTTTTGATATTTTCCAAAACTTCTTTGATACCCCTTTGAGGTTGATACAGTCATTTTCAACAGAACATTTCAGGCCATAAGTAAATGTCTTATCTCTTATCTTGAGTTCATATTTAGATTTGAAAATAGACTCTGTCAATACGTAGTCCCTTTTATTTTCTCCAAGCACTGACCATAGTTTACCGTCAGTTTTTATCTTTGGCATGTCAATGTTGCATAAATGTAGCAGATTGGGAAAAATATCAATACTCTGCACCAGTGAATGATCATTTCCAGGTTTTATCCCGGGTGATCTAACAAACAAGGGTGTATTCGTAAGAGCATCAGCCAAAAGATATTCATCATCAGCAAGATAGGTAACACCGTGATCACCTGTTAAACAAACTACGACATCGTCCTTTTCATAATTACTTTCCAACAGATCATACAATTGCTTTAAATGATTGTCGGTATCCTTAATCATAGCACGGTATCTCATTACCATCGAATGCTCATATGGTCTGATTATTTTCCCTGTGCCTTTCAATCTAGCCCTGTTTTCTATATCACAGTTGACTTCTGAACTGAATGACCAGGCTGGAATATTTGTGGCATGAACCGCCATAAGATTCAAATACAAAAAATGATTTCTTTCAGGAAAAGTCTTTATTTGCTCTACCGCGTCATTTATGATTTCTCTATCCTGATACTCACTTGCATAAAACAAAAAGCGATCAAACCCCCTCGTAAATTGATAAAACGGATGAATTTTATAACTCCCATTCGCAGCAAAAGTCAAATACCCGCTATTCCGAAATACTTCACTTATTAGAGGAATTTCTTTCCTTAACTTAATAGCGTCATTATGATCATCCTCCTTACATAAAACAACATCATCAGATTTTGCAATGTTAACAATATTTTCTGTTCGATACAGGCCATGGTTTGATGTGTAGCGTCCAGTTAACATGTTAGTGTTGTTTGAGATTGAGTGTTCCCCCTGTGCATGGTTGTTGCTGAATGACCTACCAGCCTCAAAAAAACGAAAAGTGTTGGGCATAAGAGGTGCTTCTTGTTTCCTTTCAAAGACCAGTTGACTTAAACTATCAACAACCACTAAAATTACACATTTGGGATGACCACTCTTTTTGGAAATTTTCTCATGAAATATAGGTTCACCCAGTATAATTTTACTCTCTTCACTAGATATTTTGACAGATTTACAACTTTTTGGAAATGTAAAGTACTTCCATTTGGCACATTCCATAATTTCCAATTTTGTTTTTTTACTATCTGTAATAATACTTAGATCTCGAAACTTACTTCCTGGCAAACACAAAGGAACTGTAACCTTTCCATGACCCATCATATTAGACAGGTCATATTCAGGTTGTCCATTAAGAAGAGTTCCATATAAGATTTCTTTTCCAAATAAAAACGAACGGACTTTTCCCATTTTTGATATACAAAAATCGTTATTGTAGTATCCGGAAGGGTCATATTGCACACCATTCTGTAACATTTCTGTTGGAATACCTTTCGGCCATTTTTTTAAACTAAGAGGATAAACAAATTTCTTTTCATATTTTTTTAAGATTGGCACAAACTGATATAAACGAATAAGTTTTAGTATGTTAATTATTAATTTTAAAAGATCATTTGTTAAGAATTTCAAGGATTCTTTTTTATTAAATACCATCTTGACTCCTACCGCTTTTTCTCAAATGGATAATATTTTTCATAGACAAAAATTTATGAGTAGTAGGACATCTTCGAAATCTGTGGTTTCATTGAATATATGCAGGAAACTTTGCAATAAGACTACGTCTCATTTCCAAAACACCCCGTTGCATACCATCTTTGATTTAACTGACTGGGACATTCATCCGGACTAACCATTTCTACATCTTTACCACAAGTGGCGTTATAAGCCCTTTTGAAAACTTCCATCTTTTCCTCTGAATTGAAAACTAACAACTTCGCCAATGAAAACTTCTTGCCATTTATTGGATAGGCCAGGGAAGAAGAAATAATACCGTATACTTCATTGTAATGGTCCATTATCAGCTCAACAGGAAAATATGTCGGAAGTATTTCAATTTTATGCTCTAATGCGGTTCCGAAGAATGAATTTAGCGGAAACCCTTGATGGCATTTGATATGAATGGTCATTCCTTTATCAATGAGTTTTGAACAAAAATCGACCAAATTTTGTTGAGAACACTTTGCATCAATCCCCTGGATTTCTTGAAGTGAACAATCAATGAAAAGAGCTGCGTTTTTTGTATCTATTCCAAAGCACCAATTATGCTTTCTGGAAATCTCGCTCCATGACATTGGCGAAACTTTTATTGGATCAAAGTGATTTTTCAGACCTAAAATTGTAGGTTTCTTTTTATGTGGCACTTCAAACCACTCAAGTTGGACACCACTCAGTAGTTCCAGGAACCAAAGTTCAAATTGAAGGGCTTTGGGTAAACGACTACGTGGTATTTTATGCTTACGTTTTATAGGATGACCAGGGTCTACAAAGTTAAATAGAGCTCCTTTTTTCTGCAAATATTTAAAAATGATAAAGAATGAAAGCCCTACTTCCAGAAAGAAAAAAACTTTTGCTTGTGGAGAAATATCCTTTAAGGGTTCTGGTATTTGAAAGCGACAAATCAAAATATCCAGCATGCGTTGTAAAAAACGTTTTTTACTATTCATGGAAATTCTTCCGGATTCAATTGCTTTACTTGTGATTAGTGTTTCGTCCGGAAGAATCTCAGAGAGAAATTGTTTTAACGGCTCAAAATCTTGCATAACAATTAAATTGGATTTTCCAGGTTCTATGATCGATAAAAAATATCGTAATGAACCATAAGTGACAAAATATATATTCTTAAACATACGTTCCTCTTTCATATTTCAACCTGTCACACTCAACTATCTTCTTGTGAACTTCTTTTATAATGCCCGAAGCCTCATCATTAATTAAAGAAATGAATAGTATCTTATATTCATTTTTATGCATGTAAACCTCTCAATCTAATATGACAGCACACGACCTCCGTACCAATATGGGTATATGCCCACTCCACCAAATAATCAGAAATGCTATATTTACGATTATTTGCCCCCCCCCCAGGACCTGAAGTTCATTGGAAAATCGTATAATCTTCCAATCACTACTTGTATAATTATCGTTAGAAACCGTATTCAAGTATGCTCTAATAAATATCATGACGCTCTTTAGAATCACAAACTACGTTTCATCTTCAAGGCACCCTATTGCATACTGATTTTAGTTTAACTGGCGGGGCATTCAACCAGGCTAACATTTTCTACCTCTTCACCACAAGTGGTTTTATAGGCCCGATTGAAGGCGTCCATCTGTTCCTCTGAATTGAAAACTATCAACTTCGCCAATGAAAACTTCTTGCCATTTGTAGGATAAGCCAGAGAAGTAGAAATAATACCATAAACTTCTTTGTAATAGTCTAGTATCAGCTCAACAGGGAAATGAGTTGGAAGTATTTTAACCTTATTCTCTAATGCGGTTCCACTGAAAGAATTTAGTGAAAATCCTTGATGGCCTTTGACATGAATGGCCACTCCATTATCAATGAGTTTTGAGCAAAAGTCGATCACATTCTGTCGAGAACGCTTTACATCAATCCCCAAAATTTTCTGAATTAAACAATCAATGAAAAGGACTGCGTCTTTTGTATCTACTCCAAAGCGCCAATTAAGCTTTCTGGAAACCTCACTCCATGACATTGGCGAAACTTTCATTGGCTCAAAGTGATTTCTCAAACCTAAAATTGTGGGTTTCATTTTATATGACGCTTCAAACCACGCAAGTTGGACACCACTCAGTAATTCCAGGAACCAAAGTTCAATCCGTAAGCTCTTGGGTAAATGGCTAACTGATATCTTGTTATTACTGTTTATAAAATGGCCAGGATCTACAAAATTAAATAGAGCTCCTTTTTTTTGCAAATATTTAAAAATGATAAAGAATGAAAGCCCTACTTCCAGAAAGAAAAAGACTTTTGCTTGCGGAGAGATATTTTTTAAGAGTGTTGGGATTTGAAAGCGACAAATCAAAATACCCAGCATGCGTTGTAAAAAACGTTTTCTACTATTCATGGGAATTCTTCCGGATTCAATTTCTTTACTTGTAATTAGTATTTCGTCCGGAAGAATCTCAGAGAGAAATTGTTTTAAAGGCTGAAAATCTTGAATAACAATTAAATTGGATTTCCCGGGTTCTATGATAGATAAAAAATATCGTAATGAACCATAAGTGACAAAATATATATTTTCAAACATACGATCCTTTTCCATATTTCTATCTGTCACACTCAACCGTCTTCCAGTCAACTTCGTTTAAAATGCCCAGAGCCTCATCACTAATTAAAGAAACAAATGGTATTATATTCACTTATATGCATGTGAACCTCTCAATCTAATCTAATATCACACGGTCTCCGTACCAATAATATACGTGCAGGGATATGCCCATTCCAACAATTCATTTATCAAAAATACTATAATTAACGATTATTTGGTCCCAACTCCCAGGATCTGAACTTCATTAGAAAATCGTATAATCTTCCAGATAGGATTTGTAAAATTATCATTATAAGGATAGGGGAACAACCGAATCAGTGTGCAGAGTATTTTTCCCCACCAGTTTCCCCATGTAAATGGAAGATAGTAAAAGTTTTCTACTATAACGTCTCGAAATTCATAAGTTTTCAATATTAACATCAAGCTATGCTTCATCCATGGACATCCGTATGCATGAGTGTGATCGATGTAGTACATTCTATATGTATAATACCAATCAAGAGTTAAAATAATAACTTTGCCTCCAGGCCTCAAAATACGATATATTTCCGGAATAAGATGGTCTGGATGTGCATGTTCAATAGCTGACTTACAGAACACAACATCAAAAGAATTATCTTTGAAAGGAAGGGCTTCATTATTCACATTACAAAGTACCAGACGTTCATCACGTTTTTCAAAAACCTGTGCTGCTGCCGAATCTATATCGCTCCCCCAAACATCTAATCCTAATTTGTGAAAAGCCTGGGCATGTTCACCCCTTCCGCACATGACATCGATCACCTTTCCTCTCAACTGAAATCTTTCTACCAGATGGTTTACCAGTTTCTCAGGAAAGTCGGTTAGTGGTTTATCCGAATACTCAATCGTAAGACTCGATTTCTTCATACTGTGGTGTTTCTGATTATTTATATCTGTCATTAATATTTCTCCTGACATATATCAAATTACTTTTACTCGTTCTTTTAACTTTAGAAATTAGTGTTTCACCCTTTAATTCTGACCTCTACCCTGTTCATCCCCAACCTCATGATTGTAGAATACTGATTTAAGATCTCTATATATTCTTTAAATACCGACTGGATTTCTGCATGCTCCGAAATGAGATTTACCAGGCAGACCTTCCGCCATCCATAACAAGCACTGTTCCTGTCATATAGCTTGAAGCCTCAGAAACAAGAAACTGAATAGCGGATTTATACTCATCTCTCCTCGCCATTCTGCCAAGAGGAATTAGTTTTGAAAGAGACTGGACAAATTCATCGGGCTGATTATTATAAACACCTGCAGGTGCAAGGGCATTGCATCTAACTCCCTGATCTGCCCAATAAGTGGCCAGATACTTGGTTAACCCGATAAGCCCGTGTTTGATCACTGAATAAGTAACGGGTTTTACCGGTTGTTGCTCTTCAGGCACTCCTTCCTTTCGATAAATCCTCTGGTCCGGTGCGATTAACCCAAGATCTGATGATATATTGAGAATCACCCCACCATTGGGATTACGAGAAATGGCATATCCAAAATGCTTAGCAGTGAGAAAAGATCCAGTAAGACCGACCATCAAATCCTGATTCCAGTGTTCCAGGTCAAAGTTTTCTAATCTTGAAAAACTCTTCCCTTTCTTATCATCTTCAACTTTTGGATTATTAGCCGCGTTATTGATCAACACATCTATTTTTCCGAATTTGTCTAATAATATTTGACAACTCTCTATGATCTGTTCTTCCGAAGTAATATCTATTGCCAATCCAATCGCTTCTACTCCATATTGATCTCTAATGCGCTCTGCCACAGCCTCACTCTTTGCCTGAAATAAATCCAGGATAACAGGTTTCGCTCCATATTCAGCAACGGCCTCGGCGTGTTTTTCCCCTAATAAGCCGGCACCTCCTGTAATAACGATAACCTTTCCGGTCAAATCAAACATTTACTCTCCAGGTAATTGAGGATTAAACAAACTTCGATCTACCACTTTACTCAATTGCATCTTCTCTATGAAAATCAAAGTGTTATAGTAAGTCCACAAACATTCTGCCTTCATATTATGAATTTTCTCAAGATTCAAAATATTCCTGTGGTTTGTCCTCCATCAACCTTCAATACAGATCCTGTAATAAACGAGGCCCGCTCAGAGCATAAGAATAGGGCTGCATCCGCAATTTCTTCAGGTGTTCCAAAACGTTGCATTGGGACAGTAGTATCAATCAGTTCTTTAATCTGTTCAGGAGCCTCACGTATTTTCTCATCCCAGCTCCCTCCTTCAAAGAAAATATTCCCTGGAGCAATGCAGTTTACTCGAATACCGTCTACGGCTGCTTTTCTTGCTAAATTCTTAGAAAATGCAATCACAGCAGTTTTGGCAACTGAGTAATCCACTGGTGCTCCCAGAGCCTCCATTCCAGCAACAGAAGCAATAAACAACATATTCCCCTGTGCTTCCTTCAATAAATGGTAAAATATACGGGCAGTGTGAACGGCAACATCAAAATTGCCAGAAAAAACTTTTTTTAAATTCTCTTCTTCCGGAATAGGATCTGAAAGGCTACGTCCACTACCAACATTAGCAACAACAACATCCAGGCCGTCCCATATTGCTAAAATACTGTTTTTGAGATTATTAACATCTTCAGAACTCGTAAAATCACAAGAAAAGGCCAACAGTTGATCTGAAGAATGTTCTTTACCATACATTTCTTTGAGATTATCCAGATCATTTTGGTTTCGGCTGGACAAAACTACTCTGGCTCCTTCTTCAAGGAATCCTCTGGCAATGGCCAACCCGATTCCACGGGAAGACCCGGTTATCAGCACCCGTTTGTTTTTAAGATTTATTTCCAATTTTTATTTTTCTCTTTGGAATTCTGGCATGTCACACTGATGGTATTCAAGATATACCCTTGAATACCATCAGTGGTTTATAGAGTAACTAAGATCGTATTGAAAAGCTTTCATAAACGGTTCTAATGTTTTTTGAACAGCATGACGTTGATTCGTCATAAAGCCGCATTTTATAAGGTAAGAACGAATAGTCTCAACTTTAGAGTCATCCGGTTTCAGCATAATAGAGCAAGAGTTGGTAATCCCATCCCGTTTGGTTACCGATGAAGGAAGAAAGTATGATATGGTTTCCTGTAAAACATGATACTTTTTCTCCGAAATAGTATTGTTCTCAAATATATCCCTGGGAGATATGTGATTCTCTCTGGATATAAGAAAGATCTCCTGCAAGATGTTACTCGATGTCATCTTCTTTGCGATATTATACAAAAAACCATAAAACTCACCACGCAACTCATGACATAAGATTAATTCCGTAGTGTATGAAAAATTCATTTTAGCAAAACCTTCTGTGAGCAATCTTTGCCAGTTATTTATTTCAAAATAGAACGCCTGCAGTTCTTTTATATTACCAAACCATTCATCTCTAGACTCCTTTAGAAACTTTTCAAAATATTTCTTTATACGTGGAAAACCCGTCTTATCTTCATCCATAATTTTTAAGATGAAATCTAAAGGGTTGACCTTAGATTCACGATGTAGAAATAGCAAAAGCGGTTTTAAGAAACCGGCATTCCAGCTGAGCCAGATAAGCCAATGAAGCAAGCGGCAGCGAATCATTTTATTTTCATTAAAGGAAGTCGTAGCTCGAATTATTTCTTCATATTCAATTGCTTTAATTCCATTGTATTCACCATAGCTACCTTGCCTAACACGATATTTTGTCCGTAGACCAAATTTATCTCTAGACTCATTATTTTCCAACTCACTTCCAGGCAGCATTACAACATTGCCTACATCAATAAAATCGAAACCGACGTCAAAAGCCATTCTCAGAGTTTTTAAGTGACTCTCATAAGTTTCACCTGGCAAGCCGCATAATACATCTGTTGCAACCTCCATCCCTTCCTGTTTGATTTCCAGAACAAGATTGAGAGCACTTTCCTGCTTTATATTGTTTCTCTTGATATTCTTCTGAACCACAGGATCCCACGTTTGTACGGCAATAAGTGGACGTTCGAGATTGCCCATTAAGCAGGCAATCTCCTTATTTCTTTCTGGCTTGTTTTTACTTGTCCAGATAGTAACACGCGATAAAGAAGGATTTTCAGCTTTAATCTCCCCAATATGTTTAGCTATTTCCACATCTCTTGAAAAAATACCAAAATTGGCGTCTGCGAAAATCCAGAAAGGGCTTTTTGGCACAAGACGAGCAACATACTCCATTTCGTTAAATATACGATCAAGAGGAAATTTGCGGACTTTTTTAAGAGCACCGATACCCCAGGTACAGAAAGTACAGGAAAAAGGACATCCTCTGTTTGATTCAAACAGTGGTATTAATCCATCCAAAAGAAACTCGTCTAAGAGGCCATTCAGATATGGAGAAGGAAAATCTGATAGATCTTTAAGGATTTCCGGTGGCGTATAGATCAAATCCCCTTGTGAAGACAAAGACGCACAGCCATTGATTTCTTTTAAACATGAATCAATGGGGATTCCAGCGTCCTGTAAAAACTTGTAAATCAAACGAACAAATGGTTTTTCTCCTTCAAAAAGAATGTATGAGTCCAGAAACTCACGCTGTTTGAGAAAAGACTTGATACCTTCCGGAGCCGTCCGAATGGATGGACCACCCATAATAATAAAAATTTTGGGAAACTTTCTGGCAACATCACTACCTATCGCCATATTCAACTCATTATTCCAAAAGTAGTTCGATAACCCCAAAATATCCGGCTGTTTGTTTTCAATGGCTTGAATTAAAGTTTCCGGATTCTTAAAAAGCCGGGTTTCTACGTCATTTCCATACTCCTTAATTAAGCAACCTGCAATATTCGCAACATTCAAAGGAACAACGTAATTACCTGGAGCATGTGTATGCACCAAGTCCGCAAGATAAATACAAACGCGCGGAGAGATCTTATTCATTTCAGTTCCTCTACCAATTCCAGAATGATTCCATCCGGATCATGGCAGTAAAGCACTTTAACCTTTCCATCCGGAGAAATTTGAGGAGCACTCTTACAATGACTGCCATGCTCGCGTAATTGCTGATAGACCTGATCGAGATTGTCTACAGTCAACGCAATATGGGAACATCCCAATCTATTGGAAGCTTGATTTTTCAATGTTTGTGAATCAGGGTGAGAATGATATTGAATTAATTCTATCAATGATCCATCAGCCGCCTTCAGCTTAACCCATTCCAGGCAAACACCTGGAATGCCAACTACCTTCTCAATAAAAGGTCCTTCTTCTTTTTCCTGCTTCCAGACAGAAAGTCCTAATAATTGCTCATAAAAAAGCTTAGAACAATTAATATCTCGAACAACAAGTCCTGTATGTCGAGTATCAAGAATCATATTTTTAATTCCTCTTTCTTTGCCAGAACAACATATTCTCCTTTTACCTGCTCTTCTTCCGGATTCCATTTAGGAAAAATGCGAATATGTTTAAATCCTGCTGTTTTTAGCACTTTTATTATTTTTTCGTGAGTATATGGTTTTAGAATATTTTCAAAATGAGAGCGTTCCGTTGAATTACGTTTTAGGTACATTTTCTTCCAAACCACATATTGATTTTCATTAAGGGATACCTGATACATTCCAAACTCAAATTGATCAGGCTGAGGAAACTCTCCCCATATTTTTAGTTGTTGGTTGTCCGATAGTTCTATTAATTTAAGAATATGGACAAAGTCCCACAGCTCCAGAATAAGGTATCCATTGGTTCGTAGACCTTTCCGTATCCATGAAAGGATATTCTGCTCAGCAGTTGGATGAAGCGGAGCAATAAGATTTAGAATATTATCTACTCCTATGATTAAATCCATTTCTTTAACAGGAGCAACATCCATAACATTTTCTTGTTGGTTATGCACCTTTTGGCTACCTATAAGTGCCCTGAATTTTTCTGCAAATGTATGACGAGAGTGACTTATTTCGAATCCGGTCCCAAATTCTAAAAGCCCTTCCAACTCTAAACGATAAAGCAATTTGCTATTACCGGAACCAATTTCGCATACACGTCCCTGCCATGCATCATCAACACAATGTCCTCGTATAAAACTGATATGTTTATCACAACTTTCCAGCTTTGCCTGACAATATTTCTCAAAGTCGTGTTGTGTATAATGTGTTAGTAACTCTACGTTATCATAAGCGGTAAGATTAACGTGTTGCATAGAAAATTACTTCAAATAAATTTAAATAGTTGAGTATAAACAATTATGAGCCAATACAGTCTGCAATTGCTTCTTCCATGACCGACAAACCTTCTAATAATGCCTCCTTTGTAATGCTCAGAGGAGGAGCCAGCTTAATGGATTCTCGTCCTGTATGGACAAGCAGCAATCCTCGCTGCATCGCCATCTCACAAATCCTGTTACACAAATCAATCAATGGCTGACCTTCAGGAGTATTGAAATGCATAGCAGCCAATAGCCCTT
>Ga0233429_1001377_pt1 | contig 29683 bp, 27 predicted proteins | sample SI_118_April2016_3_FD_179879 | JGI IMG/M metagenome (GOLD analysis project Ga0233429, IMG submission 179879) | Seawater microbial communities from Saanich Inlet, British Columbia, Canada - SI_118_April2016_135_MG | ecosystem: Environmental > Aquatic > Marine > Inlet | place: Canada: British...
CAAAACAACCTGCGCCAGCGCCGCGTCAGGGTGAGCGCCGTCGCCGCGGCAAGCTGACCATTGCGGAAGCCTTGGATGATTCTGAGCGCCAACGCTCATTGGCTTCGGTCAAGCGTCAACGCGAGCGTCAGAAACGTAAAGAGGGGCCGATCGAACACGTAAAAATCGTTCGTGAGGTTGTTGTTCCTGAGACCATTTCCGTGCAAGAGCTTTCCAACCGGATGGCGGCCCGGGGTGTTGATGTCATCAAGTCACTGATGAAAATGGGTGTGATGGCGAATATGAGCGAGATCCTTGATGCCGATACGGCTGAGCTCATTGTTGAGGAATTTGGCCATACGGTAAACCGTGTGAGCGAAGCTGACATTGAAATCGGCTTGGGTGATCAGGAAGATAAAGCAGATGATTTGATCGCGCGCGCTCCGGTTGTAACGGTTATGGGTCACGTTGATCATGGTAAAACGTCTTTGCTAGATGCGATGCGGAAAGCCAATGTTGTGTCCGGTGAAGCGGGCGGTATCACGCAGCATATAGGTGCCTATCAAGCGGTTACCGATGATGGTCAGAAAATCACCTTTATTGATACACCCGGCCACGAAGCTTTCACTGCGATGCGCGCTCGCGGTGCCGGTGTGACGGATATTGTCGTGCTGGTCGTTGCCGCCGATGACGGTATCATGCCGCAGACGGTTGAAGCGATTAACCATGCGAAATCTGCTGAAGTTCCTATTATTGTTGCCATCAATAAGATCGATCGGCCCGATGCCAATTCAACCCGCGTGCGCACCCAGTTGCTGGAGCATGAATTGGTCTTGGAAGCTATGGGCGGTGATATTCTGGACGTCGAAGTCTCGGCGACCCAAGGCACAAATATCGACAAGCTGGAAGAAGCCATTCTCCTGCAAGCTGAGATCTTGGATTTGAAAGCCAATCCAAGTCGAGCTGCTGAAGGCGTGGTGGTTGAATCACGCGTTGAACAGGGACGCGGCACGGTTGCCACAATCTTGGTCCAACGCGGCACATTGAAAATAGGCGATATATTTGTTGCCGGCGCGGAATCTGGCCGGGTCAGAGCCTTGGTCAATGATCAGGGCGAAAACGTGGAAGCAGCAGGTCCGGCTATTCCTGTCGAGGTCATTGGCTTTGCCGGTGCACCGGCAGCGGGCGATGAATTCTTTGTCGTCGAAAGTGAAGCCCGGGCGCGTGAAGTTGCTGAATTCCGAGCTGATAAAAACCGGACAGCTAAATCAGTGGCGGGCCAACGAGGCACGCTGGAGGAAATGTTTGAGCAGATCAAGGCCGGTGAAGTTAAAGATCTGCCGATTGTGATTAAGGCGGATGTTCAGGGCTCGGTTGAAGCAATTATCGGTATGTTCGAAAAATTGCCGCAGGACGAAGTTAAGGTTCAGGTGCTGCACCAAGGTGTTGGTGGCATCAATGAGTCTGATGTCACCTTAGCCGGTGCGTCGGGTGCCGCGGTCTTTGGCTTTAATGTCAGAGCCAACCCACAAGCCCGCGATCTCGCGCGCCAGGAAGGTATCGACATTCGCTATTACTCAGTGATTTATGATGTCATTGATGACATCAAGAAATTGCTGATTGGTATGATGGCGCCGATTGTTCGTGAAGAATATCTCGGCAATGCTGAAGTTCGAGAAGTCTTTAATGTCTCGAAAATCGGTAAAGTCGCAGGCTGTATGGTCACCAATGGTGAAGTAAAACGCGGTGCCGGTGTCCGCTTGCTGCGTGATGACGTTGTTATTCACGAAGGCGCGCTGTCAACGCTTAAGCGCTTTAAAGATGATGTTCGTGAAGTGAAAGAATCATACGAATGCGGTATGTCCTTTGAGAATTATAACGATCTCAAAGTCGGCGATGTCATCGAATGTTTTGATGTAACGGAAGAAGCCCCAGAAATTTAGGTTGGTCGAAACCGGCCTAATTCTGGAAAATCAACCGGATAAATATGATGAGCAAAAAATCCAAAAGAGCGGGTCAGCGGCCACCGAGTCAGCGCCAATTGCGTGTCGGCGAAGAGCTGCGCCATGTTATATCCCAGGTGATTGAGCGCGGTGACCTGCATGACCCTGATCTAGCGGGCGTGTCGATCACGGTTTCTGAAGTTCGCATCTCGCCTGATTTGGGCAATGCGACGATTTTTGTTACTCGGCTAGGCGGTGGCCAGGCAGCGGAAATGATTGAAGCGCTAGGCCGGGCGGCCCCTTTTTTACGCCGCCAAGTTGCTGAGAAGGTTCATTTACGCCGCGTACCAAATCTGATTTTTGAAGCCGATACATCTTTCGATTATGCCGAGCATATTGGCCATATTTTGGAAGATGTGCAGGGTGACGACGCGGAACAGCCTGAAAGAATTAGCCAGGAAGAAGATTAGATTATGGCGCGTAAACGTCGCGGTGATCCCGTTCATGGTTGGCTGGTAATCGATAAAGACCCCAACATTACCTCTGCCAAAGTCGTCAATCAGGCGCGTAAGATCCTCAATGCTGCAAAAGTTGGCCATAGCGGCACACTCGATCCCTTGGCGACGGGTATTTTGCCTTTGGCTTTTGGCGAGGCGACTAAGACAGTTTCCTATATGATGGACGGCAAAAAAGAATATCGCTTCACCGTTTGCTGGGGTGAGGCGCGGGACACTGATGATACCGAAGGTCAGGTTGTTGAGACCAGTGAGGTTCGGCCCAGCCAAGCGGAAATCGAGGCCGCATTGCCTCATTTTATCGGCGATATTCAGCAAGTGCCGCCAGCTTTTTCTGCGATCAAAGTGGACGGCGAGCGGGCGTACAAATTGGCGCGCGCCGAAAAACCCGTCGAATTGAAGCCAAGATCGATATTCATCGAGAAATTTGAGCTCCTTGAGGTGCCTGATGAGGACCATGCCACATTTGAGGTAACTTCCGGAAAAGGCGCTTATATCAGGGGGTTAGCCCGTGATCTGGCGCTGCATTTAGGCACTGTTGGGCACATTTCGGCGCTCCGGCGCACCCGGGTTGGACCTTTTTCAGAAAAAGACGCAATTTCGCTGGCTAAATTAGAAGAATTAGGGCATAACACCGCCGCTGTAGATATATTACGGCCTGTTGAGACCGCGCTGGACGACATCCCGGCGCTGGCCCTGACAGAGGATGAAGCCCGTCGCCTGAGATGCGGACAAGCAGTTTCCGCACTCCAAGTGGCTAAGCGCACACCCCTTAATGACATCGACCAGGGCGCAATTATTTGTGCTATGGCAGAGGGTCAAGTGGTTGCTCTAGCTAAATTTGAAGGTGGCGAAATTCGTCCATTTCGTGTTTTAAACTTTTGATAAGATTGGAGTAGACGATGTCGATTACCGCAGAGCGAAAGCAAGAGCTCATCACTGAGTATGCCACACAAGAAGGCGATACCGGTTCCCCCGAAGTGCAGGTTGCGATTTTGAGCGAACGCATTAATAACCTCACCGATCATCTTAAAACGCACAAAAAAGACCATCACTCCCGCCGTGGGCTGTTGATGATGGTTGGTCAGCGTCGCCGCCTTCTGGATTACCTGAATGCGAAGAAAGCTGAGCGTTATGAAGATTTGATCAAACGGCTTGGTCTGCGCCGTTAATAAAAAGCAGATATTACGAAATGAATTGAAAAGGTTGCCGATTTTCGATCTCCATTTGGCACCTTTTCCATTTCACCAAATGCCCAATTGTTGGGTTCAATCCAGCTAAAATTAAATCGGTTGGACGAGTCCCCAGATTAAGTTTGCGGACTCATTTGTAGGTATGTTGGAGATATATATTTCCGTATGTAGGAAGGAAGATAAAAAATGTTTACTGAATTTAAAAAAGAAATAGACCTTGGCGGTCGCAAACTGACTTTAGAGACCGGCAAAATTGCCCGTCAAGCAGATGGCGCTGTTATGGTTACTTATGGTGAGACCAAAGTTCTCTGTACAGCTGTCGGCGCAAAAAAGCCCCGCACTGATTTGGACTTTTTCCCTCTCACCGTGAACTACCAAGAAAAAACCTTTGCCGCCGGCAAAATTCCAGGCGGCTTTTTCAAACGCGAAGCTCGGCCCTCTGAAAAAGAGACCCTGACATCACGTTTGATCGATCGGCCCGTCCGGCCCTTGTTTCACCCAAATTATAAATGTGAAACGCAGCTGATTTGTACCGTCTTGGCGCATGATCTGGAAAATGATCCAGACATCACGGCAATGATCGGCACCTCGGCAGCTCTGACAATTTCCGGTATTCCCTTCATGGGCCCCATCGGCGCCTCTCGGGTTGGTTATATCGATGGTGAGTATGTATTGAACCCACCGATTGACGATATGCCAAACTCGCAACTAAATCTCGTTGTTGCAGGTACCAATGAAGGCGTGCTGATGGTTGAATCAGAAGCTTCTGAGCTTTCAGAAGATGTCATGCTGGGCGCTGTGATGTTTGGTCACAAAGCCAACCAGGAAGTTATCAACGCTATTATTGACCTCGCTCAGGCTTGCGCTAAAGAGCCACGCGACGTTCCTGAAACCCCAGCCTTTGTTGGTGAGGTTCAGGCCAAGGTTAAAGAAATGGCTGAAGCCGGTCTGCGTGACGCTTATGCAATTTCTGAAAAGTCCGCTCGTCAGGCCGCAATTGCCGATGTGAAGTCTAGCGTGAGCGAAGCTTTTACGGATGATGATGACGCAACCGATATGATTGTTGGCAGTGCGTTTAAATCTGTTGAAAAAGATATTGTCCGTAAGGACCTTATCAAAACCGGCCAACGGATTGATGGACGTGACACCAAGACGGTGCGTCCGATCGTTTCTGAGGTCGGCATCCTGCCACGCGCGCACGGTAGTGCACTGTTCACCCGGGGTGAAACCCAGGCGATGGTTGTCGCGACTTTGGGTACCGGCCAAGATGAGCAGATCATTGATGGTCTCGACGGTGATTACCGCGAACACTTCTTGCTGCATTACAACTTCCCACCTTATTCAGTTGGTGAAGCTGGCCGCATGATGGGTCCAGGCCGCCGCGAAATCGGTCATGGTAAGCTTGCTTGGCGGGCCATTCGTCCAATCATGCCTTCGAAAGAAGAATTCCCTTACACCATCCGGATTGTCTCCGAGATCACGGAATCAAACGGCTCGTCTTCAATGGCGACTGTTTGCGGAACGTCGCTCTCGATGATGGATGCTGGTGTTCCTTTGGCGCGCCCCGTTGCCGGTATTGCGATGGGTCTGATCAAAGAAGAGGAAGGCGTTGTTATTCTTTCTGACATCTTAGGCGATGAAGATCATCTGGGTGACATGGACTTTAAAGTGGCCGGTACCGAAAATGGTATTACGGCGCTTCAAATGGACATCAAGATTACCTCCATCACCGAAGACATCATGAAGGAGGCCGTTGCTCAAGCGCGCGATGGCCGTCTCCATATTCTAGAAGAAATGGCGAAAGCCCTAACCTCGGCGCGTGATGACGTCAGCGACAATGCACCACGGATTACGGTTGTGAGTGTACCGACTGATAAAATTCGCGAAATCATCGGGCCAGGTGGCAAAATGATCCGCGAAATCTGTGAAGTTTCAGGCGCAAAAATCGACATTGATGATGATGGCGTTGTTAAAGTCGCGGCCGTTGATGAAAAAGCCTCAGAAATTGCCATCAAAATGATCAAGGATATCACGGCAGAGCCTGAAGTAGGTGTTATCTATGACGGTAAAGTTGTTAAGACCGTTGATTTTGGTGCCTTTGTTAACTTCATGGGTGCACGCGATGGCTTGGTTCATATCTCTGAGCTGCGTCCTGAGCGGGTCGAGAAAACCACTGACATCGTCAATGTTGGCGATGAAGTCAAAGTTAAGCTGATCGGTATCGATGATCGTGGCAAAGTTAAGCTATCAATGAAATCTGTTGATCAGGAAAGCGGCAAAGATATCTCTGGATAATTCTTCGTATTTTCCGCTTATTTTGAAAAAAACGACTCATTAGGTAAAAAAATCACCTAATGAGTCGTCTTTTCGAAAATCGCTACATATATTTAATTATTAAGAAGGCAATTAAGTTTGGCACGGTTTAAAGTGATAAATCCGGGCCTTTTGCCGTTGAGATTTAAATAGAGAGTGAAGGAATTGAGCAATGAGCTCAGTTGCAGAAAATATGGCTGAAGAGTTTTCATTTGTGCCCCAAAGTAGCTACACCTACGATGAAATAATTTCCTGCGGTAAGGGCGAATTGTTCGGCCCGGGCAATGCCCAACTTCCCTTGCCCCCCATGCTGATGTTTGATCGCATTACCTCGATCACTGCTGATGGCGGCGCCTATGGCAAAGGCGAAGTTATTGCAGAATTTGATATCAACCCCGAACTTTGGTTTTTCCCCTGTCACTTTGAAGGTGATCCGGTGATGCCGGGCTGTCTTGGCTTGGATGCGTTGTGGCAGTTGGCTGGATTTTATTTGGGCTGGACCGGTGCAACAGGCCGCGGCCGCGCCTTTGGTGCTGGTGACGTTAAATTTACCGGGATGGTAACGCCCGAAGCCAAGCTCGTGACCTATCATATTGACATCAAGCGGGTTATGAACCGTCAGGTTGCCATTGCATTTGCCGATGGACAAATGTTGGTTGATGGTGAAACGTGTTACGAGACGACAGGCTTGCGTGTTGGCACAATCCCCGCAGATGCCTAAGATATAAACCCAATAGTAGATTCTAAAAAGAAAGAGGGTATTGTGAGAAGAGCAGTCATCACCGGAATTGGTATTGTTTCCTGCATTGGCAACAATAAAGAAGAAGTCCTCACGTCTTTGCGTGATGGGAAGTCGGGTATTACTTTCTCCGAAGAATTTGCTGAAATGGGTTTCCGCAGCCAGGTATGGGGCAAGCCGGACATTGATGTGACCGAACATGTCGATCGCCGCGTGCGCCGCTTCATGGGTGAAGGCGCGGCCTATAATTATATCGCCATGCAACAAGCTATTGATGATGCCGGGCTTAGCGAAGATGAAGTTTCAAACGAGCGCACCGGCTTGATCATGGGCTCTGGCGGACCTTCGGTGATTAATCTAATCGAGACCGCTGATACGGCGCGCAACCGGGGACCTAAAAAAGTCAGTCCGTTTATGGTACCGCGCACGATGTCGTCGACAAATTCGGCAACGCTTGCAACGCCGTTTAAAATTAAGGGCGTCAATTATTCGATCACCTCGGCCTGCTCAACTTCGGCGCATTGTGTCGGCAACGCAGCTGAAATGATCCAATGGGGCAAACAAGATATTGTCTTTGCAGGCGGCGGCGAGGAATTAGGCTGGGGCATGTCCGTCATGTTTGATGCCATGCCGGCGCTCTCTTCCGGTCGTAACAATACGCCTGAGACCGCTTCTCGCGCCTTTGATGAAAATCGCGACGGCTTTGTCATTGCCGGCGGCGGCGGCGTTGTTGTGGTTGAAGAATACGAACACGCCAAGGCGCGCGGCGCAAAAATTTATGCCGAACTCTCCGGCTATGGAGCTAATTCAGACGGCTTCGATATGGTTCAACCATCCGGCGAAGGCGGTGTGCGCTGTATGCAGCAGGCCCTGGCGACTGTCGATAGGCCTGTGGATTACATCAATACTCATGGCACCTCGACGCCGGTCGGCGATGTTAAAGAATTAGCTGGTATTCGTGAAGTCTTCAAAGACTACGATACACTGCCCTATTTCAACTCAACCAAATCTCTAACCGGGCATTCCTTGGGTGCGACCGGGGTGCAAGAAGCGATCTATTCTTTGCTGATGATGGACAATGATTTCATTTGTGCGTCGGCGCATATTGAAGATCTGGAACCTGAGGTCGGTGATATGCCGATCGTGTTGGAGCGCATGGATGATGTCGATATTAAATGTGCCTTGTCCAACAGCTTTGGCTTTGGCGGCACCAATGCGTGCCTCGTTTTCACTAAGCTAGACGCATAAAAATAGATGACTGAAACCTCAGGAATCATGAACGGTAAGCGCGGCCTCATTATGGGTGTCGCTAATGAGCGCTCAATCGCTTGGGGTATTGCAAAAACCTTGGCAGATGCCGGCGCGGAACTTGCCTTTACCTATCAGGGTGAAGCTTTTGCAAAACGCTTGCAGCCTTTGGCCGAAAGCGTCGGCTCGGACATTGTTTTGCAATGCGATGTTGAAGAGGACGGCAGCTTACAAGCCGTCTTTGATCGTTTGGGCAACGATTGGGGCTCGCTTGATTTTGTCGTTCATTCCCTGGCCTATTCCGATAAAGAGGAACTCAGCGGGCGCTATGTTGATACCAGCGCCGAAAACTTCGCCCGCACCATGAGCATCTCCTGCTTCTCGTTTACGTCCGTCGCCCAAGCCGCCTATCCTTTGATGAAGGATAAGGGCGGTAGCATGATCACGCTGACTTATTATGGCGCGGAACGCGTGCTGCCGAATTACAACGTCATGGGCGTTGCTAAAGCGGCCCTTGAGGCGAGCGTTCGTTACCTCGCCGCTGATCTTGGCCCGGACGGCATTCGCGTTAATGCGGTTTCCGCCGGCCCGATGCGGACCTTGGCCGGTAGTGCCATCGGCGGGGCCCGCAAGATTTATAATATTGCAGAAGCCAATGCGCCGCTTCGTCAATCTGTCACCCTGGAACAGCTTGGTGGCACGGCGCTTTATCTGCTCAGCGATTTGGGCAGCGGTGTTACGGGGGAAACCCATCACGTTGATTCCGGCTACAACATTATCGGTATGCCTTATTTAACAGGCGAGTAGCGCGCTTCTTAAAATAATACAAGATTATCAATATAAACCTTGATTTTGTTAGGGTTATTCCTTATCTATAATGAATCAAAACTAGAAAGTTGGTAATTCTTATGGATAAAGTACGCCCCTATAGCCATGCTCTTGATCGTTTGCGGAACGCCGGTCTTCGGCCCACCCGTCAACGCCTTGCTTTGGCGAAATTACTCTTCGACAGCCATGACCGTCACGTAACAGCTGAAATTCTGCACGGTGAAGCCTTGGACGCAAATGTGCGCGTGTCATTGGCGACCGTCTACAATACGCTGCATCAGTTTAATGAAGCCAATTTGTTGCGAGAAATTGTTGTCGATTCTGGTCGTAGCTATTTTGACACCAATATTTCGGACCACCATCACATCTTCAATGAAGATAGTCGTGAATTGATGGATATCGAAGAGGACTCAATCGGTTTAACGGGCTTGCCGGCGATTGCCGCTGGTCAGGAAGTCAGCCGAATTGATGTTATTGTTCGCGTAAAAAATAACAGATAAACAACTTAGAAACAGAGGGTTGTGGCTATTTTTGGAACTATTCAAAAAAATAGTTGACTCTCTTTTTTTATATCCTCATAGTCATTGTGTAATTAGCTAGCCGCAGGGCTATCGAAATTTAAAAGACTTAAATTTAAACTTAGAAAAGGAGGGAGGGGTCTTATGCCTTCACTTAAAGGAACTGGTACAGAACAAAATTTGAAAGACGCATTTGCGGGTGAATCACAAGCAAACCGTCGCTATCTCTATTTCGCTCAGAAAGCAGATGTCGAAGGCTACAACGATGTTTCAACTGTTTTCCGTTCAACTGCGGAAGGTGAAACCGGCCATGCGCACGGTCATTTGGAATATCTCGAAGAAACCGGTGATCCGGCAACGGGTGAGCCAATTGGCACAACGGCACTAAATCTAAAAGCTGCTGTTGCTGGTGAGACCCACGAATATACCGACATGTATCCCGGCATGGCTAAAACCGCTCGCGAAGAAGGTTTTGACGAAATTGCTGATTGGTTTGAAACTCTTGCTAAGGCTGAAAAGTCTCATGCAGGCCGTTTCCAAAAAGCTTTGGATACGCTCGACTAATTTGAATAGCGGTCTTTGAATATAGGCCGGTTATTTAAAATGAATTGGGGGATCCAGCGCGGGTCCCCCTTTTATTTTTTTGTTTATAATTTTACACACGGTAATGTCCCATGTCTGAAGGCAGTTTAGAAGCTCCAACACGCCATCAAATACCCTGGCAGGAAGCTGATTTTACAGATCCCGAAAAAATCGATGTTGAGCTCAGGCGGGTTATTGATATCTGCCATGGCTGTCGTCGCTGCTTTAATTTATGTGACAGTTTCCCGCGTCTGTTTGACCTGATCGATGAGTCTGACAGCGGTGAGCTCGACACCGTCGACAGCAAAGATTTTAAACCGGCGGTCGATGCCTGCACGCTTTGTGACATGTGCTTCATGACCAAATGTCCGTATGTGCCGCCGCATGAATTTGATCTCGATTTTCCGCATTTGATGTTGCGCTATCGGGCAATGGAATTTGCAGGAAAATCTAATGGGGGCAAAACCAGTTTTGCCCATCGCCAAATTACCGAAACCGATCGCAATGGAAAGCTGGCCGCTCCCGTCGCGGGTCTCGCCAATTGGGCCAGCAAGCTCGGCAATGGGCTAACCCGTCCGGTTATGGAAAGTGTCGCTGGTATTCACAAAGAGGCCTATTTGCCGGAATTTACCGGCAAACCATTTGAGAAACGCGCCGCGCCACCGGTAACTGAATCCAAATCACGTAAAGCAGCGCTCTATGCGACCTGCTTTGTGAATTACAATAACCCCGAGATTGGTGAAGCCACCCAGGCGATCTTAGCTAAAAATGGCGTCGAGACGGAAGTCGTCTACCCGTCTTGCTGTGGCATGCCGCAGCTTGAGCAAGGCGACATCGCGCGCGTAGCGGAGAATGCCAAGAAAGTATCGGCCGAGCTCGTTCAGTGGATCGACAAAGGCTATGACATTGTCGCACTTGTGCCCTCTTGTGCTTTGATGCTGAAATTTGAATGGCCGCTCATTCTTCCCGAAGATGAAAACGTCAAGCGCCTCAGTGAGGCAACCTTTGATGCGACCGAATACATTGTCGATATTGCCAAACAAGATGGCTTGGCCGACGGGCTGGCAAAGCTCGACGGACCGGTCAGTTTACATTTGGCGTGTCATGCCCGGGCCCAGAACATGGGACCCAAAGCCGCAGAAATGCTGCGCCTTATACCAGATGCCCAGGTCGAGGTGATCGAGCGCTGCTCCGGTCACGGCGGCGCCTGGGGTGTGAAAAAAGAAAATTTCGAAGTCGCTTTGAAAATTGGTCGCCCGGCGGCCCGAAAAGCTCTGGAGCAAGTTGGCGAAAATGACGCGGCGTATGTTGTTTCTGAATGCCCACTCGCCCGCGAACATATGATGCAGGGCATAGAAAAACTCGATGATGAAAATAAAGCCGCGACGATTAAATCGGTTCAACACCCGATCCAGATATTCGCGCATGCTTATGGACTTTTAAAATAATGGCTCAGACCGAACTTACCGCAGACGATATTCTCGACCTTCCAGATTATGAAAAGATCCGGGAAACCCGCCGCGCAGAAATCGTGGCGAAAAAGAAACTCCGCCGCGTAGCGGTTGGCCCCTATGCGACGTTTTATTTCGAGTCGTATGACACCATGTGGTATCAGGTCCAGGAAATGCTGCGCATCGAAAAAGGCGGCGACGCCCAACTGGTAGATGAGCTTGAAGCCTATAACCCGCTCATTCCAAAAGGCAGCGAGTTGGTGGCAACCATTATGTTTGAAATCGACAATGCCGATATTCGAAGCGCCTTTTTAGCCGGTCTCGGTGGCGTAGAAGACTGCATGACCATTGAGATCGCGGGTGAGCCCGTTACGGCAATTCCGGAGCAAGATGTCGACCGCACCACTGCGGACGGCAAAGCCTCCTCTGTTCAGTTCGTCCATTTCAATTTTTCCGCTGATCAAATTACCAAATTCAAAGCAGACAACGCGCGCGTAACGGTCGGCATCAATCATCCCAAATACGGTCATATGACGGTGTTGTCAGAAGAGTCCCGCGCCGCCTTGGCGGAAGATTTCGCTTAGGATAATCCAAAAAGCCGATAAAAATCTGGGTCATCCTGGGCTTGATCCAGGATCCAGTCTTCGATCTGATTAGCTTTGATTTAACTTTTCTGGATTCCGGCCTGCGCCGGAATGACGGGAGTTAATTAGGTGACTGGCACCAAACTCTACCCAATCATCTCACTTAATCATCTCTCTGGGATAAACCCCCCAAAACTCGACGCGCCGGAGCCAGCCTTCATAACCACCGGTGGATACTTTACACCAGCCAGTGCCTTCCGGACATTGTTTGAGCTCACCGATCACACGGGTTTCAAGTTTGGCCACCGGGGGTGATTTGGAATTATCTCGCTTGCGGATGGTGCGCATTTGTCCGATGACGACAAACATACGCCGGTTGCTCAGCATGCTTTGATGGATCCAGCCTTGCGCGCCCTGGACATCGCGGACCTTGCGCCAGGTGCCAAACTCGGCGATGACCTCGACCGGCAGATTTTTGCTTTGATAGACCCATTCAACGGGATAACGCACTCCCGGACCGGTGCGCAAATTGACTTCATCGGCTCTAAGCGAGACAAAGCGTGGTAACGGTTTGCCGGTTGAGGCTGCCGGTGCCTGTGCTTGTGCCCGGGTCGCCGCCGGTGCCGGAAAATTAGAGACGGACATCATGCCGATCAAAATGGCACAGAAAATAAGGCGTATTCTTTTGAGTTTTAAAATCATGATCTCGAGTTCTGGCTGAAAACTTCCAATTTATTATCCCGACACTATATTTTGATAATCTTAACGTGGCATTAAATCAGCTCAAAAAAGGGCCACAAGTATGGACAAAAGCCGTTCTTATTGGTATTGCCAGTTACCAAATTGGGGAGAACCAGCCAAGTGCCAGAAAATGATGCGGAGATCGCTCGGGGTAAATACAAAGTCGTCGTTACCCGTAAGCTACCCGATGCCGTAGAAACCCGGATGATGGAGCTTTTTGACACGCGCCTCAATTTGGACGATGTCGCGCTCACCCATGAAGAATTGATCATGGCGGTGCAATCGGCAGAAATTCTCGTCCCCACGGTAACCGACAACGTTGATGCTGAAGTGATTAACTCAGCGGGTGATCAGCTTAAGATGATCGCTAATTTTGGTGCCGGTGTTGAACATATTGATCTTACCGCCGCCGCGGCCAGAGGCATTATCGTCACCAATACGCCCGATGTGCTGACCGAAGATACCGCTGACCTCACCATGGCGCTTGTTCTTATGACGCCGCGCCGGATGGGTGAGGGCGAGCGTATTGTGCGCGCAAAACAATGGACCGGCTGGACTCCGACATACATGATGGGCAACCGTATTAATGGCAAACGCCTTGGCATTATCGGCATGGGCCGTATTGGCACGGCGGTAGCTGAGCGGGCCAAAGGGTTTGGCCTCGCCTGTCATTATCACAATCGCAATCGCGTCGCCGAAGATCTGGAAGCAAAGTTGGAGGTTACCTATTGGGAAAGCCTTGATCAGATGCTGGCCCACATGGATATTATTGTCGTGACTTGTCCGTCGACGCCCGCAACCTATCATCTGTTGTCTGAGCGCCGTCTCAAACTGATGCAGCCGCATTGTTATGTCGTGAACACGTCGCGTGGTAATATTATTGATGAAACGGCCTTGGTTGGCTTATTGGAATCTGGCGCCATCGCCGGCGCGGGATTGGATGTCTTTGAAAATGAGCCTGACATTCACCCCAAATTTTTCGATATGGAAAACGTCGTGATCCTGCCGCATTTGGGCTCAGCTACAATTGAAGGCCGCGTCGCGATGGGTGAGCGCGTGATAGTCAACGCCAAAAGCTTCATCGATGGTCACAAAGCTCCCAACCGCGTGCTGGAAACCCTGCTTTAAAAAGGCATCTTAATTACAATTAATGGGCCGAAAGGTCTTTGATTGTGGCGTGGTCGCTGCACAGCCGGCATTTGGGGTCGGGCTTGATTTTTATTTTGCGAAATTCCGTACGTAAGCCGTCAAATATGATGAGCGAGCCGGCGAGGCTTTCTCCGGCACCTGTTATCTCTTTTATAACTTCGGCTGCCTGGAGCGAGCCAATGGCGCCGCATAGAGCACCTAATACGCCCGCCTCGGCGCAGGTAGGGATCATGTCGGGCGGCGGGGCTTCGGGGTAAAGACAGCGGTAGCACGGAAATTCATGGGGTGCATCGTTAGCCGTTCTCGCATGAGGCTTGAACACACTCAGCTGACCGTCAAAGCGTAAAATAGCGCCGGAAACCAGGGTTTTTTGCTCGAGATAGCAGCTGTCCATCACCAGGAAACGGGTCGCAAAATTATCGCAGCCATCGGCGACAATGTCATAGTTGGAAATCAGCTCGCGGGCATTTTCTGCGGTCAGGCGGTGGTTGTGGGTGATTACGTTAACGTCGGGATTGATCTCTTTGACAGCGGCCTCAGCACTGGCAACTTTGGCCTGACCCAGCCGGGAGGTGGCATGAATAACTTGGCGTTGGAGATTGCTGAGATCGACGACATCATCATCGATGATACCGAGCGTGCCGACACCGGCGGCGGCCAAATATTGAATAACGGGAGCGCCGAGCCCACCTGCACCGACAACCAAGACCTTAGCAGCCTGAATTTTAGCCTGACCCGCGCCACCGATTTCGGGCAACAAAATGTGTCGGGCGTAGCGTTCAACCTGTTCGTCAGTCAGGGGCTTCTTTAGAGACATCTACGCATCATTCGCTGCCAAGCCCGTCAAACAGAGCGGTCGATAAATAGCGCTCGGCAAAGCTCGGCAATATGGCAACGATCATTTTGCCCGCCATTTCAGGACGGGCACCAATTTCAAGGGCAGCAGCGATGGCAGCACCAGATGATATCCCGATCGGTAAGCCTTCGACTTTAGCCGTGCGTCTGGCTGTCGCAAAGGCCGTCTCATTGCCGATCTGGATGACTTCATCGATCACGTCTGAATTCAAATTGTCGGGCACAAAGCCAGCGCCTATGCCTTGAATTTTGTGAGGACCCGGAACACCACCCGACAAGATCGGGCTATCTTCGGGCTCGACGGCGATCATTTGGAACTCAGGCTTGCGGGCCTTGATCACCTCGGCAATGCCGGTCAGCGTGCCGCCGGTGCCGACACCGGAGATGACAACATCGACCTTACCATCGGTATCTTTCCAGATTTCTTCAGCTGTCGTCTGGCGGTGAATTTCCGGATTGGCGTCATTGCTGAATTGTTGCGGCATAAAGGCGCCGGGATGCTCTGCCAGAATTTCTTCTGCGCGGGCGATGGCGCCCGGCATGCCTTTGGCGGCAGGTGTTAGTTCGATCTCAGCGCCCAAAAGATAGAGCATTTTGCGGCGTTCCATCGACATGCTTTCCGGCATGGTGAGGATCAAGCGATAGCCGCGGGCGGCGGCGACAAAAGCTAGGGCAATACCCGTATTGCCGGATGTCGGCTCAACGATTATCGCACCCGGCGTCAGTTTCCCCGCCGCTTCAGCGGCAGTGATCATGGCATTACCAATGCGATCTTTCACCGAGGAAAGTGGATTAAAAAATTCGCATTTGCCAAGGATATCTGCCTTGCAGCCATCCTGTTCGGAGAGATGACCAAGCCGAACCAACGGTGTGGCACCAATTGTTTCAACAATATTGTTGTAGATCTTGCCTCTAAATTCACCTGTATTATCTGACATTGTGTTCTCCCGATCCCTGAATTTTATTAAAGACTAAAATACCATGCTTGTTTTAAGCATTTTTCATTAAATTGTGAAATCTAAACTTTGGCGCCCTTCACTAACGACACCGTTGGCCTGCGCTTGCTGGCAGAGATGATCGATGGAGATCTCGTTAAGCCGCGCCATCATATCAGTTTGAATTTCCTGCCATAACGGACGGATGACGGTTTGGGTAAGCTCCGAGCCTGCCTCTTCTTCAAGCGCATCGGTCGATTGTTCCATATTGCGCATCACATGTACGATATCACCAACCGATATCCGGCGGCGCTCACGGGCTAAATTGTAGCCACCCCTCGGGCCTCTGACACCGGTGAGCAAATTCGCTCGTACCAATTGCTGGAGCGCTTGTTCCAAATAGCGTCTTGGGATGCCTTGCCGACGCGTAATATCGCGGCTTTGGACCGGTTGGCTACCGGCGTGATAGGCGATATCCACAACCGCCTCTATCGCAAAAAGCATTTTTTTTGAAAGCCGTAACATTTCCCCATACCTTTCTTAAAAAAGAATTAGACTATTTTTAGCCTTATTGTTTTTCGACCCCAGTAGAGCCAAAGCCGCCAGCCCCGCGGTCGGTTTCCGGCAGCGTATCCGTTTCATCCCATTCGATGCCAACGACAGGTGCCACAACCATCTGGGCGATGCGCATACCGCGCTCAATTGTGAAGGCTTCACTGCCGTGGTTAATCATTATGGCGCCAATTTCACCCCGGTAATCGGCATCAATCGTACCCGGAGTGTTGAGCACCGTAATGCCGTTCTTGTGGGCTAAGCCGGAACGCGGCCGAATTTGCGCTTCATAACCTGCCGGCAAAGCGATCGCGAGACCGGTTGGCACAATTGTCCGCTCACCCGGTGCTAAAACAACAGGATCTTTAACCGCTGCGGGCAAATCAACACCAGCTGAGAGATCTGTTTGAATTTCGGGAAGTGGTAAATCTTTGCCATGGTCCAGCCGTTGGACGGATACTTTAACTTTGCTCATTTTGAGGGGGTCTCTAAAAAATTGACAATACGAGTGGTGAGTTTTCGTCCGACATCTTCTTTGGACAGCGTCGGCCAATCTTCAACGCCGTCGCCGGAAATGACGTGGACGGTGTTGTTTGTGCCGCCAAATGTGCCGGTCTCCGGCGAGACATCATTGGCGACGATCCAGTCACAGCCCTTTTTGGCCAATTTGGCCTGGGCGTAGGTAACGACATCCTCGGTCTCGGCGGCAAAGCCGATGACCAATTCCGGACGGTTCTTATCGATCTGGCTCAAATGGGCCAAAATATCGGGGTTCTCGACTAAATTGAGCGATGGCAAAGAGCCGTTTTTTTTAATTTTCTCTAGCGGTGGGTTGTCGATGCGCCAATCGGCAACCGCCGCCGCACAGACAACAATATCTGCCGGCAGCGCTGCCTGGCAGGCGGCGAGCATGTCTTCGGCGGATTGGACATGTTTAACCGTGACGCCACCCGGGTCGGGCAATTGCGTTGGACCTGATACTAAAACGGTTTCGGCCCCTTCGGCGGCCAAAGCTTTGGCGATGGCATGGCCTTGTCTGCCAGAGGAATGATTGGCGAGATAGCGCACCGGATCAATCGCTTCATGGGTCGGGCCTGAGGTAACGATGGCTTTTTTGCCGATCAGGCTTTTGGTGTTAGGCTGACCGGCTTCAAGAAAAAAATTTTCGATCGCCTCGGCTATAGTCTCCGGCTCGGACATCCGTCCAAGACCATATTCACCGCAGGCCATATCGCCTTCTTCGGGCCCGATGATTTTGACACCGCGCTCCTGCAAAACAGCAATATTATCTTGGCTCGCGGCGTGTTCCCACATCCGCACATTCATGGCAGGGGCGACATAGACCGGCTTATCGGTTGCAAGCAGGGCCGTTGTTGCCAGATCGTCCGCAATGCCGGCCCGCATTTTAGCTAAGATGTTGGCGGTGGCGGGGGCGACGACAACCAGATCAGCGTCGCGCGAAAGCTCAATATGTCCCATCTCGCTTTCATCGGTGAGCGAAAAGAGATCTTGATAGACTTTATCTTCGGTGAGGGCCGCTAACGACAGCGGTGTGACAAATTGGCTACCAGCTTGGGTCAGGATGCAGCGCACGGCAATATCACGGCGGCGCAAATTCCGGATCAGCTCGAGGCTTTTAAAAGCCGCAATGCCGCCCGCGATTATCAGCAATACCCTTTTTCCACTAACCATTTGGAAAACCTATCAATTTACTTATTACATGTGTAATTAGCTATCTCCTTTAAATAACGCGACTTTTGGTGCTTGGCAAGCGTTGCACAATGATTTTTCGTAGAATAAAAACGGGATAATTTTATCCGGGGGATACGTTCGCCGCTAAGTTATGAGCAGTAAAACCACCAGCAGAGCAATAATGCCGATATAAAGCTTTGGCGAGGTAACCAGGCTGGAGCGCTCACCACCGGCCATGCCGCGGATGGTGTCGGGGTGAAGCTTGAGACCCCCCTTGGCCATGGCGGCGGCGTTTTTCTCCATGTCCGAGACAATGCGAGGCAGACGCCTCAGGCCTTCGGCCACTTCGCCAACGGCTTCCATGACCATTGTTTCGGGGCCCATATTTTCCTCCACCCACTCTTCGATAAGCGGCTGGGCCAAAAACCACATATTAGCATCCGGGCTCAGCGTGCGACCGACGCCTTCCGAGGTCAGCATGGTTTTTTGTAACAATAAGAGCTGCGGCTGGGTTTCCATCTCAAAGGTTTCGGTGACCTGGAAGAGATGCGCTAACAGTCGGGCAATGGAAATTTCATTTTGCGGCTTATCGAGTATCGGCTCGGCAATTGAGCGGCAGGCCTGGGTGAAGGCTTGGACCGATTTATCGGCCGGTACATAGCCTGCTTCAAAATGCACTTCAGCGACCCGGCGATAATCGCGGTTAAGGAAGCTCATCAACATTTCGCCGAGATAGCGGCGCGTTGGCTTGTCGAGGCGGCCCATAATGCCGAAATCGACGGCGACAATCTCTCCGGCTTCGCCGACAAAAAGATTGCCTGGATGTTGGTCAGCATGGAAAAAGCCATCTCTGAAGACTTGTTTAAAAAGTGAAGACGCGGCCTTCACCAGGATTTCATCTGGATCATGACCGGCCGCAATAAGGGCGTCGCGTTCATCGATTGGAATGCCGCTGACGCGCTCTAAGGTGAGGACGCGCCTCGTTGTGCGCCGCCAATCAACGCCCGGCACCCGGAACGCCTTATCATCAGCAAAGTTCTCAGCCAATTCTTGCGCAGCGGCGGCTTCGAGGCGGAGATCCATCTCAAGGCGAATGGTTTCTTCAAAGGTTTCAATGACTTCGATTGGTTTAAGTCGGCGTAATTCAGGCCGGGCGCGCTCGACCAGATGGGCAATCCAGTGGAATAAAGCCAGATCCTTGGCAAAAGCTTCTTCAACATTAGGCCGCAGTACCTTAACGGCAACTTCCTCACCCTCAGAGGTGATCGCGAAGTGAACTTGCGCGATTGAGGCGGCGGCGATCGGCTCCCAGGTGAAATCAGAAAAACTTTCTTCGACCTTTTGACCCATTTCTTGTTCGATAATTTTACGCGCATCGGCAGCGCTAAAGGGCGGTAGGTGGTCCTGCAGTTCAGAGAGATCAGCCGCCACTTCCTCACCGAGCAGATCCGAGCGTGTCGAGAGCGCTTGGCCAAACTTAATGAAAGTAGGCCCCAATTCCTGCAACGCCTGGGCGATACGCTCACCCGGGCGGCCCTCCACATTGCGCTTTGAGACAATCCGGGCCGCTGTGACAACAGAGCCCGCAACACCAGCCTCTTCCAAAAGCCACAGCGCGTCATAACGCGCGAGCGTGCGGGCGATGGTGAAAAGGCGGGATATATTTTTAACAGCCGTAAACATAGAGGGCTCTTATATTCGCCAAGCAGAATGAATGGCGGCAATGCCACCGGATAAATTCTGGTAAGACACTTGTTCCAGCCCGGCAGCGGAAATCATCTCGGCAAAATCGTCCTGCGGTGGAAAGCGGCGAATGCTCTCTGCCAGATATTGATAGGAGTCCCGGTCCTTGGCGACAATCTGGCCGATCAACGGCAAGACATTGAAGGAATAAGCATCATAAAGCTTTGAAAGTGTCGGCAAAATAACCTGGCTGAACTCCAGACACAGAAAATGGCCACCCGGCTTTAAGACACGGCGGGCTTCCTTAAGGGCTTTGTCCAAATGGGTGACATTGCGTAGGCAGAAAGCTGTCGTATAGGCATCGAAAGATGAATCATCGACGGGCAGTTCTTCCGCATTGCCGCGCATCCAGGTCGGACCGGTGATGATGCCTCGGTCCAAAGCGCGATCGCGCCCGACTTTGAGCATTTCCTCGTTAATATCAGCAACCGTGACGGTCTCGCCGCCTTTTTCCAAAAACCTAAAGGCGATATCGCCAGTGCCGCCGCCAACATCGAGCAAATTCATATGTGGGGTTGGGTTGAGCCGCTTGATCAGGGTGTTTTTCCAGAGCCGGTGGATGCCACCGCTCATGAGATCATTCATGAGATCATAACTCGGCGCAACGCTGTCGAATACACCGCGGACCATGGATGTTTTTTCTGACGTTTTTACATCTTGATAGCCAAAATGGGTTTGTGTCATCCTATTTTCTCATTAAATTTCATGCTCATGGACGGACCATAGCGGAACTCACCCAACTAGGCTATGCTAATTAAATCAATTGTTTACCGGATCAAACAGGTCACATGCCAGAATTACCCGAAGTCGAAACTGTCCGGCGTGGCTTACAGCCCGCTCTTGAGGGGCAAAAATTAAAATCCGTCATTGTGCGTCGCCCTAACTTGCGGATCCCCTTTCCCAAAGATTTTGCCGCCCGCTTGACCGGCAAAAAGATTACCCGTTTGGATCGGCGGGCGAAGTATCTTCTCATGTTTATGGAGACCGGTGATGTGGCCATCATTCATCTCGGCATGTCCGGCTTTATGACGGTGCTGGAGGGTCCAATTCCTGAGCCCGGGAAACACGATCACGTCGACTTTTGTACGACCAAAGGAGCTGTTGTTCGCTTTAATGATGCGCGTCGGTTTGGACTGATGACGTTGACCACCGAAGATAAACTGGAAAGTCATAAACTGATCAAAAATATCGGACCCGACCCGACCGGGAACAGCTTTAATGAAGAGGTTTTAGCCGCGGCTCTTGCCGGGCGTGCGACCCCCATCAAAGCGGCTTTGCTGGATCAGAAAAATATCGCTGGGCTCGGAAATATATATGTCAGTGAAAGTCTATTTCGCTCGGGCATCTCGCCGAGGCGATTGGCCAAGACCGTTAAAGGAGCCAGGGCGGAAAAACTAACCCGCGCCATTCGGGAGGTGTTGGCTGATGCCATTGCTGCGGGCGGCTCGTCTCTCAAAGATCATGTTCAGCCCGATGGCGAGCTTGGCTACTTCCAACATCACTTCAAAGTCTATGGCAAAGAGGGCGAGGATTGCCCTGAATGTGCGAGCGCTAAGATAAAGAAAATTGTTCAGTCCGGACGCTCGACATTTTATTGTTCCAATTGTCAGCGCTAGGGATATAGTTGCTTGATGTTTATCCGCTCGCTTTTCATCCTTATTGCTGCTTCAGGCCTTTTGCTCGGCTCTCTGAGTTTAACGGCTGCGCCAAAATTTGTGCCCGGTATCAATGACTTGCCGTTGATGCCCGGCCTGGCACTTCGCTCAGATGCACCGGTTGTGTTCGACACACCTGGCGGCCGCATTGTTGAAGTTTTTGCGGAAGGTCGGATACCGAAAGCCCGCATCCGCGCCTTTTATGGTTCAACCTTGCCGGAGCTTGGCTGGAAACCCTATGCTGCAAGCCAGTTTCAGCGCGATAAAGAGCTTTTGAAGATCGAAATCACCGAAGCCGCAAACGGCACGACGATGGTGCGCTATTCTGTCGTTCCCAAGGGACAATAACGGGCGGAAAAATAGCCGTTGATAAGGCCATCGATAGGGGTTGACTGCCACCCCAGCCCGCTATATAAACCCGGCCTTCATACGAGATTCGCCCGCCGCAATGATGTTTGAGGGCGCCCAGGAATTAGTGAGAGATTTTATGGCCAATATTAAATCGGCAAAGAAACGCATTCGTCAAATTGAACGCCGGTCTGCAGTAAATCGCAACCGCCGTAGTGAAATGCGCAGCCAGGTTAAATTAGTCGAGCAGGCTATTGAAGCCGGTGATGCCGCCGCTGCTCAGACAGCTTTTAATAATGCGCAACCACAATTGATGCGCTCTGCTCAGAAGGGCCTTTTGCATCGCAACACGGCGTCGCGCAAATTGTCTCGCCTGTCTAAGCAGATTAAAAATTTGAGCGCTTAAGAAAAGTTCAAATACCAGATCATATCTTGCATATGATTTAGGAGCCGCATCTCAAATTGATGCGGCTTTTTTTGTGGCGGATGAATGGGGCTGCTCGTCACGATCCTTTCAGCCCTAACATTTCCAAAAATAGGGCGCGGGATTCGAAACTTCTTTTACTGTCAAGAAGATTATTTTCGACGTTCTCCTTTCGGACCTATTGAATCAATTTTTGATGTTAGGTACATTCATGGCTGTAAAGAGGCTGGTTGAATTGAGGCTGTTTAAAGACTTCATCGCTGGTTTATCTTTCACCATATTATAGAATCAACAAAATGGTTAATTTTCTTCAATAAAACATAAAAAAATGAAGTAAAAAAATCACCTAGGAAGTAAACACCAAGTAAAAATAATAAATAAAATAATTGAACTACGAGCTTTAAGTTGGGCGTTGTGTTTTTGAGGCGGGTTAGACAGTAACCTGTAAACGGAACTACTCAGGGGGGCGGAATATATCTTGTATTTGCCTCTGAAATTTGAATTTAGAATATCGTCTCGAACTATTGGTTCGGGGTCAGTGATTTTAAAAAGCGGGTGAAAAAATAGTCACCAATTTTATCACTGGGAGACGATATTAGTTTTTGGGCTGGCAAAATAAATGGATATAGGGTCTGACGATCGGCAATTCCAAACGCAATGGTACCGGGTAAGTAGCCGTCTCAAAGCTGAGATCGGTGAAACGGCTTTCGAAAATTGGGTCAAGCCAATCAAAGCCTGCGATGTAAAAAATGCTGAAGTGCGTCTTGCTGTACCCAGTCGCTTTATGCGCGATTGGGTGGTAGCGAATTATCTTGATCGACTAAAAGAGCTTTGGACGGGAGAGAATGACGCCGTGCGCTCGGTCGATGTTCTGATCCAACCAACGATGAAGAATAAGTCTGATGACGCCGAGGGCCAGGCAATTCTGACCGATGTAGATTCTGGTAGCGCGCCTACAGCGGAAGCAAAGTCTGGTGATCAAACCGGCAGTCAGTCAAACAGTCAATCAGGGTGGGGATCTGGCAGTCAGATATCCGCACCGCTCGATAATCGTTTTAAATTTGATCAATTTGTTGTCGGCAAGCCAAATGAGTTTGCTTATGCGGCCGCCAGGCGTGTTGCCGAGGCATCATCAGTTTTGTTTAATCCGCTGTTTCTATATGGCGGCGTTGGCCTTGGTAAAACCCATTTGATGAACGCCATTGCCTGGGAAATTCTCGAACGTGATCCCTCCCGCACGGTGATGTATTTATCGGCTGAGAAATTCATGTATCGATTTGTGCGTGCGCTGCGCGAGCAAAACACGGTTGATTTCAAGGAGCAGTTCCGCTCGGTCGACGTGCTGATGATTGATGATGTGCAATTTATCGGTGGTCGGGATGCGACCCAGGAAGAATTCTTCCACACTTTCAATGCCCTGGTCGATCAAGGTCGGCAAATTATCTTGTCGGCTGATAAATCACCGTCTGATCTCGAAGGCGTTGAAGAGCGCCTCAAGTCACGGCTCAATTGCGGCTTAGTTGCTGATATTCATGCAACAACCTATGAGTTGCGTTTGGCTATTTTGGAAACCAAAGCTGAGAAAATGGAACTGGATGCACCGCGTCAGGTGTTGGAGTTCCTCGCTCACAAGATTACCTCCAATGTTCGAGAGCTGGAAGGTGCGCTTAACCGCGTTGCTGCTCATACTCAACTGGTTGGTCGGGAATTGACGCTAGAGACCACCCAGGAAGTTCTCCATGACCTGCTCCGGGCCAATGATCGCCGCGTGACGATTGAAGAAATTCAAAAGCGGGTCGCCGAACACTTCAATATTCGTATTTCAGATATGCATTCCGCGCGCCGCGCCAGATCGGTTGCAAGACCACGCCAAGTGGCGATGTATCTCGCCAAACAGCTCACCTCCCGGTCCCTTCCTGAGATTGGCCGTAAATTTGGCGGCCGGGATCACACCACCGTCATGCATGCGGTTAAAAAGGTTGATGAACTGCGTGATCACGACACAACCTTTGCCGAAGATGTTGAGCTTTTGCGCCGGATGTTAGAAGGCTAAAACACCCCTATTTAAGTGGTCGAATTCAAATCGATTCGCGCTTTTGGCGGGATTTTTTCGATAATCTCGCCGAACAGCGAATAATCGTTCAGAATCAAAGCCTTGAAATCATTTAAATTCCTCTCCAAAAGCGTTAAAAAGCTTACCTCAGAGGCCTCATCTGCTATACTAAACGCAACTTTTCCGTAGAAGTTTCCGTAACGGTTTTTGGGGGATTTTTCAGATTTTTTTAAGGGTGATTTGGCCCTTTTTTTAAAATTCTGATCCATGCGGAAAAATTAAGAGGTCCAGGTCAACACCCGGTCATCAAGTGCCGGGGAATTACCAGGGATTTGGACGAATTTGAGGTAGATAGGTCAAAGAAACGATATGAAAATTACCATAGAGCGCGGGTTGCTTTTAAAGGTTCTTACCCACATCCAAGGCGTCGTTGAGCGCCGCAATACCATTCCCATCCTATCCAATGTGAAATTTGATGCACCCGATGGTCAGCTAAGCCTGAACGCCACCGATATGGATATTGATATCGTTGAAACGGTGCCGGCAGATGTGGCGAGCCCGGGCTCAACCACGGCACCGGCCCACACGCTTTATGATATTGTGCGAAAACTGCCAGAAGGTGCGCAAGTAGAGCTCGATTGCACCGGCGATGACAGCCAATTGACGCTGTCAGCCGGGCGTTCAAAGTTCAAGCTCACCTGTCTGCCGACCGAAGATTTTCCGGTGCTTTCCGGGGGCGACCTGCCGAACAGCTTCACGCTGACTGCGGCCGAATTGCGGGGCTTGGTGGATCGTACGCGATTTGCAATTTCAACCGAAGAAACCCGCTATTACCTCAATGGCATCTATCTTCATGCCGCCGAAAGTAACGGCGTGCAGGTGTTGCGCGCGGTGGCGACCGATGGTCACCGTCTGGCCAGCGTCGATCTGCCGCTACCGGCCGGCGCGGAAGGAATGCCGGGCGTGATTGTGCCGAGAAAAGCGATTGCCGAAATTCGTAAGCTTATTGATGAGACGGAAGACGACATCGCGATTTCGCTCTCTGATACCAAAATTAAATTTGCCTTTGAAGGTACCGTGCTGACATCAAAACTAATCGACGGCACATTTCCTGATTACGACCGGGTGATCCCTGAGGGCAACGACAAAGTGCTGGAAGTTGACACCCACGCCTTTGCTGAAGCCGTTGATCGCGTCTCGGCGATCTCGACTGAAAAATCGCGTGCGGTGAAGCTGACGATTTCCAAAGGTAATCTGACACTTTCCGCCAACAGCCCTGACAATGACACCGCGACCGAAGAAGTGCCGGTTGAGTATGATGAGACCGAGATCGAAATTGGTTTCAACTCACGCTATTTACTCGATATAGCCCAGCAAATTGAAGGCGATACGGCCAGATTTACGCTGGCGGATGCGGCCTCACCAACCTTGGTGCAGGATTTGGATGATCAAGGGGCGATCTACGTTTTGATGCCCATGAGAGTTTAAGGTTGCGAGAGTTTAACGTCGCGGTCGATTGGGAGAGTATAATTAACTTAATCTTTGGCAAATTGACGTGAATGAGATTTCGTCTAATAGAGCTGCAGCATACCTGCCGGAAAGTCTTACCAGACGTGAGCCTACGGCCATGATCGGTTCTCCTGACCAACTCGCTGTCAGCCGACTTACGTTGACTAATTTTCGCAATTACGCCCAAGGGCGTCTTGAAGTGGATGGTCGTCCTGTGGTTCTCACTGGTGCAAATGGCGTGGGCAAGACCAATTTATTGGAAGCCTTGTCATTTCTTGTGCCGGGCCGAGGGTTGCGCCGGGCCAAACTGAGCGAAATTGGCCGCCGGTCGGCAAGCACTGATGCGTTTGGTGCAGAATGGGCGGTCGCTGCCAAACTCCGTGTCGGCGAAAATGATATGGAAATCGGTACTGGTATTGAGGTGAGTGAGACTCCAAATGGCCGCGACAAGCGGGTGATTAAAATCGACGGTACGGTGATGAAAAGCCAGGCCGAACTTGGCCGCTATACCTCAGCGCAATGGCTGGCCCCGCAAATGGATCGCTTGTTCCTGGAAGGAGCATCGGGGCGCAGGCGCTTTGTTGACCAACTTATTTATGGTCTCGATCCAGAGCATGCCGGGCCGGTCGCCGCTTATGATCATTCGGTCAGGAGCCGCAACAAGTTACTGCGCGATGGCAAGCTCGACCCTGAATGGCTGAACTCGATTGAAGAGTCGATTGCTAGGCATGGTGTTGCGATCGCCGTGCGCCGCCTGGAGGCTGTCGGTCGATTGCAGGAGGTTTGCCGAACGACCACGGGCGCTTTTCCGGGCGCTGTCATCAGTATGGCCGGACAAATTGAAGATTGGTTGGCCGATGAGGCCGCGCTCGCCGTGGAAGATCGTTTGCGGGCTGCCCTTGCGGCTTCCCGGCCAAGAGATGCGGAGAGCGGTTCAACCTCAATTGGCCCGCATCGCAGTGATTTTGCTGTCCGCCATGGTGAGACAAACATGGAGGCTGAAATTTGCTCGACCGGTGAGCAAAAGGCCCTACTGATCGGTATCGTGTTGGCGACCGCCCGGCTGCAGACCGAAGAGCGCGGCCACACGCCGTTATTGTTGCTCGATGAAATTGCCGCTCATTTGGATGAAGACCGGCGCGCCTCATTATTTGAATTGATATTAGACATGGGCGCACAAGCGTGGATTACCGGAACAGAAGACGAAATTTTTGCCCCTCTCGGGGAAACCGTGCAGCACTTTGCCGTTAAAGACGGCGAGATTGCACAAATCTAGGAAGCAGTATGACCGACGAAAATAAAAGTGATGACGTGAACGAAGAAGTTGAGGCCGTAGAAGGCGATGACGCCGCCTATGATGCTCAATCGATTAAGGTTCTGAAAGGCCTTGATGCGGTCCGCAAACGTCCTGGCATGTATATCGGTGATACTGATGACGGTTCCGGCCTGCATCACATGATCTATGAGGTTGTCGATAATGGCATTGATGAAGCGCTTGCAGGTCATTGCGATATAGTTGAAGTGACGTTGAACGGTGATGGATCGGTCAGTGTGTTTGATAATGGTCGCGGCATTCCGGTTGATATCCACGAAGAAGAAGGTATACCCGCTGCCGAAGTGATCATGACCCAGCTCCATGCCGGCGGTAAGTTTGATCAAAACTCCTACAAAGTTTCCGGTGGCCTGCACGGTGTTGGTGTTTCGGTTGTGAACGCCCTTTCGACGCGTCTGGAGCTCCGCATCTGGCGCGATGGCAAAGAACATTTCCTGGCTTTTAAAGATGGCGAGATTGATGAAAAAACGAAGGTTGTCGGTGATGCTGATGGCCAGACCGGCACCCAAGTGACATTTTTTGCCTCACCAGAAACTTTCACAAATATCGAATATGATTTTGCCACCATCGAGCACCGCCTTCGCGAGCTCGCTTTTTTGAATTCAGGGGTGCGGATCAAACTCACTGATGCGCGCCATGTCGAACAAAATGTTGTTGAGCTGTATTATGAAGGTGGCTTGGAAGCCTTTGTTACTTATTTGGATCGCGCAAAGACCGCCCTTATCCCAACCATTGTGATGTTGGGCGAAAAAGACGGCATTATTATTGAGGCCGCGTTGCAATGGAATGACAGCTATCATGAAACCACTTTGTGTTTCACCAATAACATTCCCCAAAGGGATGGCGGCACCCACATGGCTGGTTTTAGAGGGGCGCTAACCCGGACGATTAACACCTATGCTGAGAAAGAAGGCTTGGCCAAAAAAGCCAAGGTAAACATTTCCGGCGATGATGCCCGCGAAGGCATCACCTGCGTGCTCTCGGTCAAAGTGCCGGATCCGAAATTCTCCTCTCAAACCAAAGAAAAGTTGGTCTCGTCCGAGGTGCGGCCGGTGGTTGAAAGTATTTTGGGCGATAAGCTCAATGAATGGTTTGAGGAGCACCCGACCGACGCCAAACGTATTATCGGTAAAATTGCCGAAGCGGCAGCGGCCCGCGAGGCTGCCCGCAAAGCACGCGAGCTTACCCGGCGTAAAGGGGCGCTTGATATATCATCGCTACCGGGCAAACTTGCTGATTGCCAATCGAAAGATCCGGCGCTCAGTGAAATCTTCATCGTCGAGGGTGATTCTGCTGGCGGTTCTGCAAAACAAGGGCGCGATCGGGCGCATCAGGCGATCTTGCCGTTGAGAGGTAAAATCCTCAACGTTGAGCGCGCGCGCTTCGATAAAATGCTGGCCTCAACTGAAATTGGCACGCTCATCACCGCGCTTGGCACGGGTATCGGTGCTGAGGATTTTAATGCCGAGAAGGCGCGTTATCATAAAATCATCATCATGACCGATGCCGATGTTGATGGCAGTCACATCCGGACTCTACTGCTGACATTCTTTTATCGCCAGATGCCGGAGTTGATCGAAAACGGCTATCTCTATATCGCTCAGCCACCACTCTATCGCGCCAAGCATGGCAAATCCGAGGTCTATCTCAAAGATGATCGGGCGCTGGAGGATTATCTGATTGATGCCGGCATTGAAGATTGCGTCTTCAATCTTGCCGATGGCTCTCAAGTGGCGGGCCAGGACCTCAAAGGCCTGATCGATTTTGCCCGTGTGGTGAAAAGCCAAATCGCCGGATTGACAACGCGCGTGCCGACGAAGATCGTGGAACAGGCGGCCATCGCCGGGGTGTTGAACCCGCAGATATTGTCCGATTCAGAACAAGCCGATCAGGCCGCCGCCTATATCGCGTCGCGCTTGGATTCTCTGGAGACTGAAGTTGAAAAAGGCTGGAAAGGCGAAAGCCTGGCCGATGGCGGCTTATCTTTTGTCCGCGTGTTGCGGGGCGTACCCGATGGCCCGCATGTCATTGATGGCGCGGTTATTCGGAGCGTCGAGGCCCGGGGCTTAGACGCTCATACCGCCGAGTTGCAACAATCCTTTGGCTCGCATGGCACCCTTGTCGCCAAGGAAAAAGAGTTCAGCATCACCGGCCCGGTGTCTTTGTTTGACGCCATTATGGAACTTGGCCGCCAAGGCGTCTCAATGCAGCGTTATAAGGGCCTGGGCGAAATGAATCCTGAGCAGCTTTGGGAAACAACGCTTGATCCAAATGTCAGAACGCTATTACAGGTTAAAGCCAGTCATGCGGATGCTGCCGAGGATGTATTCTCGACATTGATGGGTGATGTGGTTGAGCCGCGCCGCGAATTTATTCAGGCAAATGCCCTCAAAGTCGCCAATCTGGATGTCTAAGTCCTTCAAATAGCAATAAATTGGTTGAAAACGGGCTGTTCAAAGCCAATTTTAGAAGTAGCAACCTTCCCGGCCTAACATGGGAAATAAATATTGGAGGAAGACATGGCAGAACGGACAATGCAGGATGTCCTGTCGGAACATGAGGATTGGCTGGAAAATCCGGCGAACGGTAAGCGGGCGGTTCTCATTGATGGTGATTTGAGCAACATTGATCTGCGCGGCGCCAATCTTCGCAATGCTGACTTGCGGGGCGTTAGCCTAACCGGCTCAAACCTCGCTGGTGCTGATCTCAGCGACGCTAATTTGTCACAAAGCAATATGTTTGATGTCAATTTGCAGAGCGCGATACTGCGGCGGACGGATCTGACCGAAGTTGATCTGAGG
>Ga0233429_1001380_pt1 | contig 29677 bp, 22 predicted proteins | sample SI_118_April2016_3_FD_179879 | JGI IMG/M metagenome (GOLD analysis project Ga0233429, IMG submission 179879) | Seawater microbial communities from Saanich Inlet, British Columbia, Canada - SI_118_April2016_135_MG | ecosystem: Environmental > Aquatic > Marine > Inlet | place: Canada: British...
GATCAATGGCGGACTGCTACGAGCGACGGTCAGATACTATGACGCCGATCGACTCAGACCCGGTCTTCCCCCTGATACGGCGGCTCTTGTTGATGAACTGGGCAGTGATCGTGTCGGCGTGCAATTGGTAAACTGTCACCGCAACGAGCCACGCCGTCTCATCGTACAGGCGGGCGCCTTCGGCGAGCACCATTTTGGCGAGGTCCACTTCGATCGAGCCGATGGCGAATCCCTGGACTCGATCCGCGTCGAAGGCAAGTATCTGCTCGTCGAGTTACCACCGGGCGCCGCGGTACGGCTCAGCGCCGAACTGCAGCGCTTCTGTGCAACACCCAGCTATGCTTTCCCATGGCACACGGACTCGATCCCGGTGCCCTTCCCACAAGCATCGGTCTCGACGAATCCTGCTGACAGGACCGAAGGTCGCGGGTCCTGGACAGGTTTACCACCCGACAGAGACTGACTCGCCGTTCAGGCAAGACCGACAAGCCATCCAACCAGCCGACAAGGAGCCAACCCCCATGCGTCATTTCACACGAACTCCCGTCTATTCGGGCCCCGACGATCCAGAACGCGGTGTGCCTCGCGGCACACTGCAACTTGGCGAGACCGTCATCATCGATACCGTCGGTGGGTCAGATCACGACTATGAGGCGGCGGGCGAAACCCGCGCCGGTCAGATCACAGCGGCCAATACGACTCGTCACTCCCGGCAGGGCGGTCCCTTCATCATCGAGGGAATCGAGCCCGACGACTGGGTCGCCATCGAGATCCTCGACATGGAGTGCGGCCCCTATGGATTCTATCGAAATGCGGGTCCTCACTGGGGTTATTGGCGCGCCGTTGCCCCCGTGCGCGATGGACTCGTGCACTTTCCACCGGACTTCGTCGTACCAGTGCGCCCCATGATCGGCGTCATTCAATTGGAATCTGTCGCGCCACATCCCATCGATCACGGGGGCAACATGGACTTCAACTCCATCCAACCTGGTTCCACCGTTCACATTCGCGCCCAGAAAGCGGGCGCCTACCTGTCGATTGGCGATACCCACGCCCGCATGGGGGATGGTGAACTGACGGCGGCTGGTGTCGAGATCGACGCAACTGTGACATTGAAAGTCGATCGCTCTCCTGGTTTCCCTAATGCCAGCCCCGTCGTGGAGACCACGGGATACGTGGAATCGGCTGAGGAATGGCTCACGGGCGGAGTCGGCCCCACCTGGGGTGAAGCGGTAAAGAAAGCGTGGATCGAGATGGTCGCCCTCATCATCGACCGCTATGACACGACGTACGAATACGCCAACATGATCGTTGGTACGATCGGCGACGCGCGACCTGGTTTTGCCACTGAATACATCGGCAGTTACTGCACCTGCCAGATCGCCATCACTAAACAGCTTCGACGCACAGGGACCCCCTATCAGGCCTGATTTGAGGGACCCATACCATGTCAATTCGTCTGCTCATTGGAGAGTATCCAGAGAATCCGCAGATTTTTTGAAGAAAGTTTCACTTCATCGCAAAGATCCGGCCTGCTAGATGGGTCCTTGGGGTAGAAGCTGTGGATGCATTGAACCGATGACTGCGGATGACCCATGAGTGACCTGCCCACACTGATCACCCGAGTTCGCTCGGGAGACCGACGCGCTTTCGGCGAGATCGTCACCCGCTTCCAGCAGATGGCCGTGGGATATGCGACGGCTCAGCTTGGAGACGCCCACGTCGCGCAGGATGCGGCGCAGGAGGCCTTTCTCGCGGCCTTCGTCGATCTGGATCAGTTGCGTGAGCCGGCTGCCTTTCCCGGCTGGTTCCGTCGCATTGTGCACAAACAGTGCGATCGGATTCGACGACGACAGCGGTTCAGCCTGGTGCCGCTCGAGGAAGATCAGTGGGAAGCACGCGTTGAACCACTCTCTGGACTCAACTCAGGACTTGAGCCGCTTTCAAGCCTGGAACGGGACGATCGGCGCCAGATGTTGGCGCAAGCGATCCAGCGTCTTCCCGAGCCCGAGCGGGCACCGGTGACCCTCTTCTACCTGAAGCAGTACAGTCAGGCAGAGGTGGCGAAATTCCTGGAGATACCGGCGTCGACGGTCAACAACCGTATCCACAGTGCCCGCAAACACTTGAAACAAGAGCTGTTGGAAATGGCAGAACAGGAAGGACAGTCGAGACCCGCTGACACGGCATTTGTTGGCCGAGTGGAAGAGCAAATCGAAGCGATGACGAGTTTGCACAGTACGCTCACCGCGCCGATTCGGGAGAGCCTCATCGAACCGTTGGGTGAGGATGTGAAAGTGCGGGTCGTGTCAGTGAAACATGACATCGGACTACGCGTGGTGGGATTTTTCCCCTACCCGTGTTGCACCTATTCGTTTCAACCTAAAGACAGTCAAGGTCGGATCTGCTTCGATATCAATATGGAGCTCGTCGCCTGTATTGTAGGCCGCCAGATCGGTCGCGGCGATGACATCCGCGTGGCAGATGTGGGTCAGATCGCGCAGCATGAATTTGAACACATCAGCCGCGTCGCTGGTCGTATCATGCGAGAAATCGTGGCGCTGTGGAGCGAAGTTGTCGAAATGGAGGTGATCAAGCCAGAAGTCGAAACGAACAACTGCTACGTCATGGACGGTTGGATTCCCGCACACGATCCCATGTTTCACGTTCGCTTCGAAGTCCTATGGGATAACCGTGTCAGCCACATCGATCTGGCCTACCCCGCCCCATCACTGGCAGCGGGGTTGGCTCAGATAAGGAGTGCCGCAGCGTAGCAGCCTAGAACCCTTGAGGCATGACGTAGCGCTGCGTCATGCCGTAGGCATCCCGAGAAGAATCCGCGCCAGCTGCAATTTGGGCGCGTTACCCCGCAGTGGCGGGGCGCTGCCCGGACACGAACATTGCCTGTAAAGGCATCGTGCTGGGCACATCACCAAATTCCTTCAGGAAGTTTTCGGCCATCGTCGTCTTCACGATCTCGGGATCAACATCTCCACGGCGACGGATCTCGTCCACCAATGGATTGCCGTAAACGAGCCCCTGCGCGAAACCCTCATAGTCCACTACGGGTTTTTCGATCCGTGAAACCTCCGTTGTCACGTCCGTGAACCCTGCGCCTTGTAGTGACTTCGTGATCTGCTCAGCGTCGTGGTAGCAGAACGGGACTTGGTAGAAACCAGGCGGGTCGTCCTTGTAGAAGGCGGTCACCGTTTCGTTAGCAACCCGCGCGAAAGGATTGGCCTCAAAAGAGCCCCACACATTGAACACGTAGTGACCTGCAGGTCTCAGGACTCGCAGCGCCTGCCGATAGGACACGTCCTTATCAGGAAAGAACATCACGCCAAACTGACAGACGATGACATCGAAGAATTCATCTTGGAAGGGCAGCGCCAGCGCATCCGCGTGTTGTAGGGTGATGCGCTCGTCGTCGCGGAATTTTTTGCGGGCAACGTCGATCATGGGATCATTGAGATCCGTCGCCGTCAGATCGCATTGGTCATCGAGCGTGTCGCGTAGCAGGCGGGTAACGATTCCCGTGCCAGCTGCAAGTTCGAGAACTTTTTGTGGTTTGAGTTTCTCTACACGGTGAGCAAGGTCCGCAGCATAGTCCACGAAAATGTTAGGACCGAGATGCTCGTCGTAGTTGTCCGGAATACCACCATCAAATTGAGCGAACGCCGATTTCATTTGCTGTCCCAGATGTTTGGATGGTCCGGAATGCGTGTCCGCTCTTCCGAGATGATCTTCGTCACAGCTGTCGCGTGTCTCTGCGGCATGTGATGTGATTCGCTGTCAAAGCGCTCGCCGACGAATTCAGTATACGAACAGGACGCGACCAGCGCATCCTGGTCTTCGATGCCCGAGACCAGTTGCTGGCGCACGCGGCGGCGCACACCCCGCAGGTAGGACGCCCCCCACCGCAAGCAAGCGGCCACTTCGTCGCCACGTGCCACGGGGCCGTGGCCAGGAACCAGCACGTCGATCTGGTCGCCCTTTTCCAGCAGCAGACGATGCGACATTTCGAGAGTGCGTCCATCGCCATCATTGAGGGCAGGTACAATCCCCGTCGCGATGGCATCTCCAGCGATGAGCGTCTTGCAGTCATCGATGAGATAGCTGGTGCCATCGATACTGTGACCGGGTGTGCGGATGGAGCGGATCGTACGACCGCCAAGATGCCAGCTCATCGTCTGGTCGAAGGTCGCCGTCGGCCACGGCACGCGGCTTGCCGCCTCTTTCTCAGAAACACCCCAGCGCTGCGCCCAGGATGGCACTTGCTTGCGTATCAGGCCCGGTGTGAGTTCGTGACTGAAGACTTCGCCAGCCCCCAGTGCCGCCGCACCCCAGACGTGATCAGAGTGTCCGTGGGTATAGATCAGTCGCGTCGGCTCGCGCCCATGCTGGCGCAGAAATGCTGCCATCGCTTCGCCGTCCGCGGCGTCACCACCGCCATCGATGGCGACGGCCCCATCATCGCCGAGCACAATCGCGCACAGGCCGTCGGCCCAATCGTGGTGATACGCAAAGACACCGTCGGCGACCTGCTCAAAGGGATCGGTCATCGAAGTCGCTCTCTAGGGATGGTTCCTGCGGTGACGCTCAGTTGCTCGTGCAACGCTCGACGACCTCCATGATCTCTGCCACGGTGTCGCCTTCGAGCTGTTGCCGCAACTCGACAATGCCCTCCTGATTGAGGCCGAGCACACGCAGTACGTTGCTGTCGTAGAGGCCACGCTCGTCCGCACCGTATCCCAATCCCAGATCTTTGCACAGGTTGTCAGCGACATGGACCAATGCCATCAGACCGTCTGGAACGGTACCTGGATCGTGGTGGCCACCCACGCAGCGCACGAGAGTCTCCGCCATGCGCGCCCGCATCAACAGCAGCTGCCCCAACTGTTCGTGGCTGACGAGATCTCCCAATCGTTCTTCCGCATCGTGGAATTGCATCTGTTCGGAGTTCGACATGGTCGACAAGCGCTCGAAGTGTTCCCAGAAGAAGAAGCCGAGGATCAGTTTGCCAATGTCGTGCAGCAGAGCAGCGACCCAGTAGTGCGGCTCGACGTCAACCTCCTCTTCGTCGACGTCGACCATCCTGCCCTGGTAGATCTTGTGGGCAATGTGAGCCGTTCCCACTGAGTGAATCCAGAAACGACGCAGATCGAAGCCACTCTCCTCGGGCTTGATCAGACTGTTGATAAGCTTGATCTGCAGGGCAACACTGCCCAACTTGCGCCGCCCGAGGCGGACGATGGCATCGTGAAGCGTCCACTCGCCCTTCTGCGCGGCACCGGCAAAAGCCGGCGTATTCACCACCTGCAGAAGTTTGTGCACGATCGCCGGATCACTGCGCAGCACCTCTTCCAGTTCCTCGGGAGAAGAATTGGGATCGGCGACGACTTCCATGATGCGCAAGACGACTTCCGGCAGCGTCGGCAGTGTGTGCAGATGCTTCAGACGACGCTCTACCCGTTGCTGCAGGATGCGAAAGGACACATGCTGGGCACGATCAAAGAGAGCACCGATACCGAGTTCGTGGAAGATCGGATCTATTTTCGAACGCAAGAAAGAGCCGCCATGTTCCGGGATCTGATCCATGTCCAGGACGGTGACCGATCCACCCACCTCACTGGCCAGAGTCTGCGTCTCTTCGAGCAGACGCTCCGGCACCAGCAGGAACAGAGGCAGTCTGCCGCCGTCACTGAGTCTGCCGACAGCAGCGGCAGGCAATTCGGTCGTAGCCAGCACGAACACATGCGCCACGGCTTCACCGCGATCGGCAAGCAGACTCGCTGCCTCCATGGGCGAGCGTGCAAGCATCGTGTTGTAGCCGTAGACATAGTTGAGGATCAGACTCAACTGTTTGACCAGATCCGGGCGTACACCGGCCTGTTCGACGATCAGGCCGAATTCCTGGTCCGCGTCGGGTGTAGTTTGGTGAGTGCTCACGTTGTGGATTCCACGGGCGTGCAGGGGTTGGACACGGGGGTTTGTGTCAACAGCCGAAAGATAGGCAGGGGAGCGCAGTAACGGCCACTTTACGGCTCGTGCAAATCAGCGGGCTGTCGTGTAGGCGTGTCTGCTAGAAGTCGATCGCCAGCTGCATGCCAACCAGATCGACATCACTCACGGCGGAATTTGCCCACCTGTTGTGCTGCCACACAGCCTTCACGTGCGCCTGACGCGCAAGGTAGAATTCCAGCCCCGATTCGACTCGGGTAATGTCGTCGTCCCACGCTTGAGATGTTCCGTCGGATGCCAGGATGTCGCTATAGCGCATGTGGCCAACCCGCAAGGCCCATGACAACCGGGGTCGCAGACGTGCGGAGGCCTCGACATAGCCACCCCACAATGACAGTTCTTCGTCAACATTTGCCACTTCCCATCGACTGTGGAGCACTTCGGCAATCACTTCGCAATGCCAGACACTGTATTGGGTATCCATGCCAAAGACCAACTGACTATAGTCCTCGATGTCACCGCTGCGCGTAAACAGCCCTGCATCGTACGCACTCTGTTGCAGGTATGGGCCATAGGAAGCGGAAGCGCCGATCTGCCATCCCATCGTGGGTTGTAGGCCGACACGACCTACGACGGCGACGCCGTCATTGTCAGCGGCATCAGGATTGGACAGGGTACCCCGCGTGACGGCAACTGCGTAGGCAAGTTGCGGCAGGGAACCGAACAACTGCACGCCCGTGTTCCAGCACGCATCGTACACGGTTGGCTGGCCACGGTAGGTGGCACGGTCATGCCGCCATGCCAGTTGCTGATCGACGTTGGCAGGAACCACTTTACCCTGAATGGCGGAGAAGTACTGGTAGATCAGCGGCGTGCCAATCACGGGATTGGCCGTGGCAAAGGAGCGCGCAGCGAACCGACCGAAGGGTGTCGCCATCTTACCGATTTGCAGGTTCATCGCCTCGTGACCACCGACAGACGGCATCACGACATAGGCACCCTCCATCTCAAAATGGCCAAGACCCTCGTCGTAGAGAATCGTCATGAACACCTGGAATCGGTCGGCGATTTCTGTATCCGCAAACAACCTTGCCCGTACTGGCGAGAATGGATTCTGACCCTTCAGACTCGTATTGATGTCGCTGTCGGCTTCGCCACGGAACTTGCCGATCTGCTGAGACCCTGCCAGGGACAGAGATCCTGCCCACTGGATCTGTGCAGCCACGACGGCTGGAGCCAACGACAACAGCAGGATCACGTAGGCTGTGCGCATCACGCCCGCGACTCCGTGTCTTGGATCGAATCTTGCCCAAGTTCGGCAACACGAAGTGGCTCAGAGATATTCTTGAATTCCATCGATTCCACACTCTTCACAGTGACCGGTGTACGCAACTGCGACAGCAACGCTTCGGGCAGAAGAATCTGACCGGGCTGCGCCGCCTGCACCAGTCGGGCCGCCAGATTGACCGTGGCGCCGATGGCTGTGTAGTCCATGCGTTCCTGCGCGCCCATGTTGCCGAGCGTCGCGGGGCCAAAGTTGATGCCCACACCGATATACAGCGGCACGGGATCGTGTTCATGTTCTCTTTCGATGCGACGCATAATCTCCAGCGCACAGGTCACCGCATGATGGAGTGCTTCGCGACCCGTGAACAGTGCCATCATCTCATCGCCAACAAATTTATCCACACTGCCTTGTTGTTGGGTCACGATCTCCGCTTGAAATCCCAGATAGCGATTGAGCATGCCAATGACATCCTCGGGATCGCGTTTCTCAGAATACGCCGTAAAGCCACGGATATCTGTGAACAGGACAGCCAGATCGTGGCGGGAGCCGCCCAGATTCGCTTCTTCTCCCGCTGAGGACTGAATCATCTCGCGCGTGTGCGAACCGACGTATTTCATCAATTGCAGACGTTCGCGCAGATTGACGATCATGTCATTGAAGCTCTCCATCAACGTCGCCACTTCATCACGCGTTGTCGGTGTCAGGGACACGTCCAAATTGCCCGCCTTCACCTCATCCATCCCTTCCACCAGCCGCTGCAGTGGCTGTGTCAGACGACGACCCAACACCTGTGCCAATAGCAGCGTCACAAGTAATGACAGACCGGCCGTGGCGAAGATGCTGCCGCGTAGCTCGTTGAGGATGGCGAGTTCGCGAGACTTCAGCGTCGTCGCCAGATAGTAGGCTGGTTCGCCAAAACCGAGGGGGCTGAGAAAAGCAAAAACCTCTTCACCCACGAAGACACCCTCGAAGACATCACTCGTTTCCAGATCGGTGATGACGTCGCGGATTTCATACATCGCCGACTTCTGAAATTTCAGTACATCTGTGACACGAAGACCTTCGATCGTCGTGGCAATCAACTGGTCGCGAACCTTGAGGGTGACATCCACATCACCGCCCCCCTTCAGGGCCAGCGCCTGACGCTGATCGAAACGAACACCCAGCGTCAGTGTAGCGATGATCGTGTCGTCATTGGTCCAGATCGCGACACTCGCCACCTGATACAAACCACTGTCAGGCAAGTACCACAGCTCCGGCCAATCCAACAAACCCACATCCAGGTCGCCCTGTGACAGCGCGCGCTCGATACTCGGCCGATCGATGGTTTCCATGGCGCCGTGTTCCTGCGCCAGGTCGGCGAGTACGTGCCCCTCTGCATCGGTGACAAGAAACAGATCCACCGGTGCCAGACGAGCCAGATCATTGACGATGAAGGAAACCGACGCAGGGTCAGCGAGTTGGACATTGGCCTTGAACGCCGGATTCTCACCGATCAAACTCGCCTGGTCGAGCAGATTCTCGTAGCGCAGCGCCTGCTCACTTTGGAAGATTCGCTGCGTCTGCAGGAAGTCCGTCTGCACTTTGGCGAGAATCGCATCGCTCAGACGCGTCGTCACCATACTCAATACACCTGTGAGCACGACAGCCGTGAAACCTGCGAGCAGGACGAAGAGTTTCTGGCGAATGGAAAACTGCATAGGTCTCAGGTCTTTTTAGCGGGCGATGTTGATCTGCAGGCGCACGGGCGTTCCCTCATCGACATCGATTTGCTGTTCCGGGGTTTCGTGCTTGGGATGGAAGATTCTCAGGGCATATTGGCCCGCAGGCAATCCATCGAGGACAAAGCCACCCACCGAGTCAGGTTGCGTGAAATACGGTGTGTCGAGCACGACGATGGTGCCACTCATCTGCGGATGAATATCACAGAACACGTCGACTTGCCCCGCCATGGGAAACATTTGACCCACCTCCTCCCCCGTTGGCTTGCGGCCAATATCGAAATCCTGCGTCGGCGAGAAACTGAATACGTTGTGGTAGTACGGATCCCGATTGACGAAGACCACGCGTGTATTGACGGTGATCGGCAAGACCCGAGGTCGGAACTGGGCGTCGTACTGCTCCATCTGCGGCGGCTCAGGCAGTGGATCGACAGCGGCGATAAAGGACAAGGGGTGCGCACTCACCACCACGTCATCGTAGAGGGATCGCGTCTTTGTCGAATCCGCTGCGGCCTGTTTCTGCGGCGCCAATCTGCCTCGATACTGCGCACCCCGGTAGGAGCGACGTTGTGGTGCAGGGGCAGGCAAATCGATGGAACCCACGATCTGCCCTGCGTCCAATGGCTCCGCCCACGGCAATACGAGGGGCAGCAGTAGCAATCGTAGCACCCGCCATGTCTCAGGACGTTTCATTGGTCGCCTTGTCATTGCCGGTCATCTGGTGAAGGTAGGTGACAGATCGATCGCTGGCAGCCTGGTCGATCGCGCAGCCCGGTCCCATCTCGAATCCTGCGCCTCTAGCGATTTGCTTGGCACTCGTCACCCTCGATCTGCCGCACCCATTGCCGCGACCTTCGTCAACCATTGGATGACCAGAACGATCTCAAGGACTCGGATCCCTGGCCGCAGAGGACACGATCCGGTGAACCAGCGATTCACGCCTGGTTGGGTTCGGTTCGCGCCGTCTGTTTCTTCTGCTAGTATTTGGTGTTGCGATACCCTTCAGGCAAATCTGCCAGACCATCAGTGAAATTCACGCGAGCCCCCGTCTCATAGGCTCGATAAAGTGCCAATCCGAGCCCGATATTACGCAGTCCATTGATGCCGTCATTCTCAGGCCGCTCCTTGTGACCGTCGATGGCATCCGTCAGATCCTCTAGTTCGAGGTGGTAGGCGTAAACCTGCTCACACTCGACATGCTCCACCTCGTCCGCATCGCGTCGATAGAGCTCAATAGGACCACCCCAGCCGTCGAAACGCAGCCCCCCTTCGCTGCCTGCGATCCAATAGCCCCTCGTCGGCACACCCACGGTGCTCCCCGTGCGAGTCGTGACGACGGCGCCCTGGGCGAATGTCACCACACCCTGAATGATCTGTGGACTGACGTATCCTTCCACGACACGCTCCTCGCCGATTTCGCAGGAGACTGCTGCGACATCCCCAAAGACACAGCGGGTGAAATCGAGTTCGTGGATGAACCCCTCCAGTGCATGGCCTCCTGTGTTGGCCGGGTCGTTGCGCCAGTGATCCGGCGTCGCAGCCGCCGTATCTTCCTGGCGAGCCTTGGCTGACCCCAGCCGATCGATGCTGCCAGATACGGGGGTGCCAATCGCGCCGTCGGCGATCAGCCGGCGACTCTTGAGGAAGGCACCCCAGAACCGCAGACTGTGTCCGATGGCCAACTGCACGCCAGCGGTAGCACAGGCGTCGATCATGGCCTGGCAGTCGTCCAGACCCAGAGCCATCGGCTTTTCGCACATCACATGTTTGCCCGCTGCCGCCGCCTGCGCCACCAACCCCGGATGGCTCGAGGTGGGCGTGCCAATCACGACCATATCGATATCGGCAGAAGCCAGACCAGACGCCAGATCCGTCGCAACCGTTGCTGACGTCTCCTCTGCACGGCGTGCAGCGGCGTCAGCATCCAGGTCGAAGACCCAATCGAATTCGCAGTCATCATGCTCGGCAACAGCGCGGATCCAGGCGCTGGCAATGCCACCGCAACCAATCAGTCCGATTCGATGTGCACTCATCTGTCTTGGTTACCTTTGGCTTGGAGTTGTATGTTCGGATGATCCTGAAGTGGTGGCGATGATGTGCCACCACGCCCTGCGCGCCGAAGGTAGGCCGTCTGCCCGTATGCGCCAGGTTGAACCGCCTTTACCGCCCGGTGCCCCTCGATGCCACCCGATCTACAGGCTGCTTTGGCCGAGGTCCGTGAACGTCTCGACGAAATCTTCCTTCGCTACGACGAGGCAGCGGCAGAATTGCTGCGCGTGGCACTGCTCGACGGGCACTTTGCCGGCGAACCTGCTGGCCGTGTGGATTGGCCCGTCTACGCGCAAGGCAGTGTCGATGTCGACGGACTAAAGCAGCGCCAGTGGTTGATCACGACGATCTACGATGGCATCCCGCCAAGGCGCGAGCAGCGCCTGGGCGATGCCCATGATCGATATCGGCGCCTCGAACCGACATATCATACAGCCAATATCGCTTTCCTTGATTTGCGTCAGCAATTCATCGCTGCCGCCCACGGCGATGAGGCCGAGTTTGGCCAACTCTATCACAGTGTCTATCTCGACGCGCTCGCACGCCCCAATCCCATCCCCTTGGACGAAGGCGAGTCGGCGCTTGTGGATTTCAAGGTTGCTCGTGCCCCGCTCGCCCACGCCGCTGCCGTCGCCGGCAAGATCAGCTCTACTCCCGCGGAGGATGACCCTCGCTGGAATGACATCTATGATCTCAAGGGGTATGGCCAGGCAAGTCTGCGCACCCAGCTGCGCCGTATAGCAGATCACGTTGTCGACTTCCTTGCCGCCGGCGAGCACCTGGCAATTCGCTACAACACCTTCAGCAACTTCATCTGGTTCGGCATTGCTGTGTGGAAGGTGGTGACAGATGTGGAATTGCTCGCCGAAGCCCTGCGCGGCAAGGTGGCCGAACGCTGGCGCACAAAGTTGCTGGACTATGTGCGACTCCTGCAGGGAATGCTGCTGAAATTCCTCGAAGCGCATCTGGAAGATCCGGCCCAGATTCGTCCCCGCGACTATTGGTATGGCCAGCAATACAGCTACCTGACCCGGGACATGATTGATCTGACCCGCGAGCTGGTGAAGGGAGCACGCCGACTGCAAAGGCGCGGCAAGGTGGATTTACCGCAGGTGTTATTGCCTCCCCTGTTGGCAGGCGAAGCGAAGGGACGCTTTGTCGACTACCCCCACGTGGGGGCATCGGGCGAGCATAACAAGTGGTCGCGTCGTCTGAAGTTGATGAAATGGGTTGGATTGTTTCGCCAGCGAGTGCAGCACACAGTGCGCCTCAAGGCAGAGAAACGCAGCACCGAGGAGACACTGCAATCTTCCTGGGACGCCGCCTCCGACTGGGGCCGCCGCACATTGGATCTATTTGACGTCGACCTGAAAATCACCATCGACCCGCGCTTCGCCGATATGGCAGCACGCCTCGAATTGGCCAGTGGCAAGAGACGAGTCGTCTTCTTCCCCACCCATCAGAGTCTGCTGGATCATCCCGTCATGTATTCAACGCTGTCGTCGCCACAGATGATCGAGGCGATGGGTTGGGATGGTCCACAGCCGTGCAGCATGCTTGCTCGTGCGGGTCTCACGACACCGACGGATCTCAAGGTGGCGGGCCGAACGATCAGCTTGATTGGTGTGGATGCCAAGACGGCGGATCGCCTGCTGGAAGAGATTGACGGCTACGTCATCCTCGATCGATCCGATGAATCTGCTGCACCGACGGCTCGTTTTGCCAAAGTTCTGGAGGAACGACCCGGCGTGGTCTATGGAGCAGGCACGACATCGGCCTATGATCTGCAGGTCTTGCCCATGCAGCATGCGCTGTTCGCCTATTTGCCTGCAGACATCGTGCTGGTGCCCATCGCCATGCGCGGCATCCACCAGCTTTGGCCAAAATGTCCGGCAGGTAACTCCAACATCCGCCCCGGATCGGTGGAAGTCATCGTCTCACCTCCTATTCCGGGTGAGACCACGCTGTTGCCACGCAAACGTGCCCTGCGCACACAGCTTGAGCCGGCGACGTTGTTTCAGGCAATTCACATCGCCGAATTGCTCAACCCAGATCCCTAGCCGCTTCCAGGCTTCTCTCGTCCACACCAAAGCCCAGCGTCGCCGTCGCCTCTACCTGCGCTGAAGGGGATCGGCCGCCGCCGACCCATGCCATCCAGGGCCGCCCACTCTCAGCCAGGGGTTGTGGGTCCACCGTCTGCAGGGCTGGCAGAGACCAGGCTTCCGAGCCTCGATGGGGGCAGACACGCACGTGGTTGACTTGCGCCAGACGATAGATCTCCAGCAATTGCGTCAGACCACCACACCAGCACACATCGGGCTGATAGATGTGGTGTGCTCCGCGTGCCATGAGCTCGGCGAAGCCACGGGCGGTGAACTCGTGCTCGCCGCCGGCTATCGGTACCGCAGACGCAGAGGTCACACGTGCGTAGCCATCGAGATCGTCTGCAGGCAGCGGCTCTTCCAGCCAGCTCAGATCGATCTCTTCCAGCCGCTGACACAGACCGATCACAGCATCCACGTCGTGCCAGCGCATCCCCACGTCTGCCATCAGACCGACGTCAGGACCTATGAGGCGCCGTGCGGACGTCAGCATCGCAACGATCGTATCTGCGTCGTGACTCGGATGCATTTGTCCCAGACCACCGATTTTCACGGCCGTGTATCCCGCAGCGACGGCCTCTTCGATCTCTCCGAGCCAGCGTGTGGCATCGGCATCCTTGGAAATGGTCCGATACATCGGTAGGCGTCGCTTTGGCTCATCTCCCAACAGCGCCGCCACTGTCGTCGCTTGCGATTTTGCCCGTAGATCCCACAGGGCCAGATCGACGGCTGACTGCGCCATGATCGCCAGACCCTTGCGACCAAAGGGCAACGTCGCCGCATACATCTGCTCCCACAGTTCCTCGATAGGTTCGGCGTCGACGCCGATCAGACATTGTCGCAGAACCGTATCGATCACATGCAGTCCCGCCTCACCACCACCACCCATGCCATAACCCATCAGACCCGTATCGGTCTCCAGACGCACACAGATCTGCCCCATCCATCCACGCCAGTCTGATGGCCCGCGAGCGGCTGCAGGCATGAAGGGCGTCACGGCGGTAATGATCATAGTCGCTCCATTTTGCGAGGGTATCCGGCCTCTCCCTGCGATCGATGCTGTAGATTTACGGACCCGGTCTCTGAGGTCAATCCATGTTAGAGAGAACGACGACCGTTGATTCTGCTGATTCCCACAATTCTATCTGCGCTGCTTCTGGGGGCCCACTTCCTGCGTGACGGCCAATGGATCCTTGTCGTCGTGTGGTTGCTTCTGCCGCTACTGCTGATTCCCCGTCGACGGGCCCTGCTACGCGGGTTGCAGGGAGCCTTCGTATTAGGAGCCCTCGAGTGGCTGCGTACGCTGGCGATGATGGTGCAGGTCCGTTGGGCCTTTGACGAACCATGGATACGTCTGGTAGTGATCCTTGGTGCCGTCGCCACCTTCACCCTCGCCACCGCCTGGTGGCTGCGGCACTGGACGGTAAACGACGAGCCATCATCCGATCTGTCACAGCACGACACGACCTAGGTCGGCCGACGACCCAACGCTGCACCTCAAGGTGCCCTCGTCGGCCGCACGCAGTCACTGGTACTGGGCGTAGTTGTCCTCGAACAACCCTTTCAGCTTCGTCGCCATCATGGCATAGGCTGCCTTGTCTGCCCAGGTGTTCTCAGGCCACAACACCTGACTCGGGACCTCGTCGACCTGCGTAACCACTTCGAAACCAAAGATGGGGTCCGTCTTTGTTGGCGCGTCGACTAAGCTACCCTCGTGGATCGCGTTGATGATGGCGCGAGTGAAATCCAACTTCATACGCGAACCCACACCGTGAGCACCACCAGACCAGCCAGTATTCACGAGCCAGACATTCGAACCATGCTCACGCAATCTGTCGGCAAGCAGTTTCGCATATTTCTGCGGATGCCATGCGAGGAAGGGACCACCGAAACAGGGTGAGAAGGTTGCCTCCGGTTCTGTGACACCCACTTCGGTGCCAGCCACTTTTGCCGTGTAGCCACTGATGAAGTGATACATCGCCTCTTCAGGCGTGAGACGGGCGACGGGGGGCAACACGCCGAAGGCGTCGCACGTGAGAAAGATGACATCGGCCGGGTGTTCACCGATACAGGGGACCTTCGCATTGCTGACATTCTCGATCGGATAGGCACCGCGCGTATTCTCGGTGATGGAATCGTCCGTAAAATCGACGCCGTGAGTCTGCTTATCGTAGATGACATTTTCCAATACAGAGCCATAGCGCAGCGCATCGAAGATTTCCGGTTCCGTATCGTGGGATAGGAAGATCGCCTTCGCATAACAGCCACCCTCGATGTTGTAGATCCCCGTATCCGACCAACAGTGTTCGTCGTCGCCAATCAGCAGTCGTCGCGGATCTGCAGACAACGTCGTCTTGCCCGTACCGGAGAGACCAAACATCACAGACGTCCGACCGGACACACGATCGGCCGTCGCCGAGCAGTGCATCGACAGGATTCCTGCCTTGGGTGCAGCGTAGTTCATGTACGTGAACACACCCTTCTTCATCTCGCCCGCGTATTCAGTCCCGAGAATGACGATCTCTTTGGCTTCAAGACTGATATCGACACTCGTCTTCGACGTCATCCCCGTCGTGTGCAGATTGGCCGGGAATTGTCCCGCATTGATGATCACCAGATCTGGCTCGCCGTAGTCTGCCAGCTCCTGCACTGTGGGCCGAATGAGCATCGTATACATGAAGAGGGCGTGATAGGGACGCGCGCAGACAACGCGCACCTTCACACGGGTTGCCGGATCCCACCCGGCAAAGGCATCGACACAATACAGCCGCGAGCGCGTGTTGAGAAAATCGATGGCGCGCTCACGATTGATCAGGAATGTGTCCTGCGTAATGGGCATGTTGATCTGCCCCCACCAGACATCGTCCTGACTGTCTGCGTGCCGTACCACTCGCTTGTCCAGCGGTGATCGACCTGTCTTTTCGCCTGAGTAGGCGATCAGAGCGCCAGATTCGGCGATGACCGATCGTGTATCAGCGCGGATCGAGTCTGCGTAGAGCTGCGGAACGGGTGGATTTCGGTCCACATCTTCCACGAGCAAGCCATAGGACGATAGATCCACGCTGCGCACGTTATTGAAACTCCTGAGAACGAGATGAAGGGCGATTGGGAAGCCGACCATGGGAAAAAAGGGGGAAATCGCCCGCCAACGCCACAGGTCTCGTCAACGCCACAGGTCTCGTCAACGCCACAGGTAGTGTGGCCTGGATCACGGATTTGCGGGATCTTATGCTACGAACTTTGTTGATAGCGCCGCTCGCCCTTCCGGCCCCTCCTCCCGGGACGCAGCCCCATGACGACGACACCACCGGCTGGAATCGCTCTCGATACCCAACTTCGCGAGAAGCTCTGGGGACGTGTGGAGAAGCGTCTGGCCGCAGGCGAACGGCTGGCAACGCAGGGTCGTCTTCTGCGCGCACTGGAGGGTGAATACCACGCTGTCATTGGTGTGACCGCCTCTGGTGGGGCACGGTCCGATCTCAATGACATGGTGCGCACCGCCTGCGACAGCCATCCAGAGCGCTACCTGGCCCGAGGTGTGCAGAACGCCGTGGAGCAGGCCTTTGTCAGCGGTGTCCACAAGCTCAAGTGGCGACGACTGACGGTCCGGCGCCACGGCTTTGCTGCGGTCGACGGGTTTCTCCGGCGCCAGCGGGTTCGCTCTTTCCTGGCCGATATCCGCCTCGATCCCGGTCTCATCGATATCGGTGCCTGTGTCCTGCGCGGTGAATCCGCGCTGACGCCCTTGGCTGCAAGATCAGGTCCGGCCAGATCCAGCGCGGCAACGCCAGATCCGCAACCTGATCAGCTCTCCGTGTCTGCCGAAGTACAAGCCGCCATCGACTCCGGGTGGGTTACGACGGAGCAGGTGCAGCGTCGTTTGCAGCATCCGGTCGATGGAGGCCTGCAACATGCCCTGCGTCAGATCGGACGTGGTTATGACGATCTGTTGCGCCACCTGATCCGCCACCGCGAGCATGTGATCGGAGAAGGAGACGATGACCGCACCCCCCTGTTGACTGGATTCGTCGAGCGGGAGCCACTTTTGGACTCAGCCATCGCCGCAATCGAAGGCAAGGACGCCGAATTGCGCCTGCTCAGTTTGCAACTGCCACCATATGACGCGGTGGACTCACGGGAGAGCACAGATGGATTCTCTCTGGATGAGTCTTTCGTCTCAGGCATACGCAACGGTGAAGACCAGGATCCAGGCCATGCTGTCGAGATCGCTCAACTACTGCTTGGCCTGCTGGGGGCGACGCCGTTGCGCCTGAAGGCCCGACTGCTGATGGCCAACCGCCTGCTGGAACAACTGACGCCAGAGATCGAGAACGCCTACGATCGCGATGCCAGTCTCGAAGCTGCACGCACCCGCGCCGACAACCTGGTAGAGCGACGACTCGAGCGCTTGGGTCTCAATGCTTCCCCCGAAGAGCAGGCTGCCTTACGTAAACGCGGCACCGGTTTGGTCATGAGTGTCGAGCAGCGATGGCTCGCCGTGCAAGGCGACATGGGGCTGGATGACGAGGTGGGTGCACCCGAACTCACGACGCTGGATGATCTAACTGACTACGAAAAGAGTCACGATGCCGTTTTCGCTACGGTGAGTGTGCGCAACGGCTCCATTCGTCAGGAGGTTGCATCGATCCTGATGCCCGATCCCGACCAGCCCCGTCGGATGCTGATGGCACAACGCGATCCCGAAAGTGGCAAACTTGTGCCACAGATGAGGCGCAACCGTCGACGCTATGTCGAACAAGGCGCCGACGGATCCTGGCAGGCTCTCACGGGTTGCCCAGAGGGCCCGGCGACGGCTGACCGCCACCCGGCCGCGAGAAACCCGCTCCTTCTCAGGGCAAACTCGCCATCCACTCGCCATAGCCGAGTGGTTCCATCTGCTTCTTGGACACGAAGCGCAGGGAAGCCGAATTCATACAATAGCGCAGACCCGTCGGTGCCGGGCCATCACTGAACACGTGACCCAGATGCGAATCTGCCAGCTTGCTGCGGATCTCGGTCCGCGGGACACCGATCTTGTAGTCCGTGTCTTCTGCCAAGGCATCCTCAGCCAGGGGCTGGGTAAAACTCGGCCAGCCTGTTCCTGACTTGAACTTGTCCGTTGACGTAAACAGCGGCTCACCCGAAACGATATCGACGTAGATCCCTACGCCCTTATGATCCCAATAGGTGTTGGCATAGGGGCGCTCGGTACCATCGTGTTGCGTCACCTGGTATTGCAGTTCGTCGAGGTGCTGTTGCAGCGCTGGCTGCGGTGGCTTGACGAAGCCGAGTGTGGGAGGCAGATCCACATCCTGCCACGTTCGCTCGAGGAATCCGGTGCGCCCCGAACCCCGTCGGTAAGCGTAGTAATGGGTCGGATTCTTCTTGTAGTAATCCTGGTGATAACCTTCGGCTGGATAGAAAACGGAACTGGGAACAATCTCGGTTGCGATCTCATCGAAAATGCCCGTGCTCTTCAACGCCGCAAGCGAAGCCTCAGCAACCTGGCGCTGATAGTCGTCGTGGACGAAGATGGCCGGTCGATACTGGCTACCGCGATCACCGAATTGCCCAGTCGCATCGGTGGGATCAAAACTTTTCCAGAAGACCCGCAGCAGTTGGTGATATCCGATCACCGCCGGATCGTAAGTGATCTTTACCGCCTCCGTGTGGCTGGTGTTTCCCGAGGACACCTGCTTGTAGCTGGGATCGACCTCGGTCCCACCTGTGTAGCCTGATACGACAGAGATGACCCCATCGAGTTTCTCGAAGGGTGGTTCCATGCACCAGAAACAACCACCAGCGACAGTGGCAATCGCCACATTCTCAGGAGCAGTCCGTACGGCGCTTTCGTGGATTGGTTCGGCCGTATCCGCTGGCCCTGAACAGGCCAACGTAAGGGAGGCGATGAGCAAGCTTGCCTGCGTACCGAGCCATGGTCGGGATGTCTTCATCTGATTGAGCTCTCTCAAAGGCCGCCACAGAGGCGGTCATGCACCGGGACATCAGGGACACCTCCCTGATCATGCAGGGGTACCTCCCTGATCATGCAGGGACACTCCCCTGATCATAGCCGGTGGACGCCGTACCACAAGAGCCGGTTCTGCTGTGCGGCCATTGTTTAGGCAATTGTTAGAGCTTTGTTACAGTTTTATCGGTCTGCAGTCTACAAATCGGGATCCTCCGGTGCCGGCCGTCCCTTACCGGTCTCCACGTAGTCCTTCAGTGACGTTCCGAGAAAGAAGCCCCACTTGCTGTTGCAGTGCATGTAAAACTCACCCGCTTGCTTCCAGCCCTTGTGACCGAAGAGCACGACAGAGCCATCCGGCGTCGGCCGAATGTCAAAGGTGACATCCGTGTCCACCCAATCCTCCACGCCACCGACACATCTCCAGGCAACCCGTTGATCCGGCGACAGGTCCGTCACTTCGAAATCTGGCCCATGGGTACCATCGCCAAAACGAAACTTGGCCACCGAGCCTACTTCATCTGGTGCGTCGGCCTGTGGTGTCCACCATGAAGCCAGGCCCTGCTGTGTAGCTACCGCTTCATAGACCTTGTCTGGCGCTGCCTTGATCTCAATGCGATGGAGGATATCTGCCATCTGTTCCTTCTTTCAGGCGCGTTCGGGCGTATGTGGGATGGCTTGTCAGTTGGACAGATGGCGCATCAGACATTCGAGGCTGTCCGTCCAACCATGGGTATGAGCCGTGCAACTGGGTTCCGAGGGCAAGCCATCGTGCTGCAGGGTCACTTTCGTCCCCGCCGGTGTGGCTTCGAAATCAATGCTGACGACCGTTTCCGCAGTGACACCGTCACTGCCTTCACAGTCCTGATTCTCCAGCAACCAGGTGAAGACCAGGCGACGCGGAGGGTCGATCTCACGGTAGTGCCCGCGATGGATGTAGGATTCCCCGTGCTCAGACTGCATGACAATCTCATAGGCGCCACCAACCCGTAGGTCGATGGTTGCCCGTGGCACGATGATCTGCTTTGGACCAAACCACTTCGTCAATGCCTCAACCGTCGTCCAGGCAGCGAACACACGCTCTGCATCGGCGGCGTAGGTCCTCGACACGGTCAGGGATGTAGCAGCGACAGACCCGCTCATCCTGATGTTTCTCCCTCTTGTTCCTGCTGCAGAAATGTGTCCAGATCACCGAGCTTCGACTCCCAGAAATTCTGGTAGTAGGAGAGCCAGCCCGCCGCTTGTGCCAGTGGCGCTGGCTGCAGCGTGCAATGATGGACCCGGCCCTGTTTGTCCCGCGACAGCAACCCAGCTCGTTCGAGCACTTTCAGGTGTTTTGTGACGGCAGGTTTCGACATCTGGAAGGGGGATGACAACTCCCCCACGGACATGCCACTGCGAGACAAGCGGCGCAGCATGGCCCGACGCGTCGGGTCCGCGAGCGCCGAAAACAACGCGTTGAGTCGCTTGGTCTGAGGATTCACCAGTGTTTGATTGTTTACCATATGGTTAACTATAAAACCGAGTATCTCGATTGTCAATGCAGACGTTGTTTTGTTGGCAGAAAATGACTCGGGCGCTGTGAGCCTAGATCAGAACAGACTCATCTGGGAGACGCGGTCTGGTTGCGGCAGTTCCACAGTACGTCGTTGCACGAGTTCACCCGGAATGTCGAAGAGAAAGATCGACGGCGAGGGCATCGTCAACTTACCGTGATGTTGGCGACGACGTGCATGGCTCAGAACCAGGCGGCGCTGAGCCCTGGTGATCCCGACATAGAGCAGACGTCGTTCCTCTTCGATGTCACCAGCTTCTTCCGATTGCATTTGCAGTGGCATCAAGCCCTGCTCGAGACCACACAGAAAGACAACGGGAAATTCGAGCCCCTTGGCGGCGTGCATGGTCATCACCGTGACCGCCTCGCCTCTTTGGCGCTCGCCTGCTTGCCGCTCGACATCGGCTTCGCCCCCCAGGGCCAGGCCGTCCAACAGCTGCTGCATCGTCTCACAGCCCTGGGCCGCTTGCACGAGCCGATCAAATGCCGGTGTCGCTTCAAGACCCAGATCCGTCTGCCAGGCACGCAGTACTTGTGCCGGTGGATCCGTCTGCGAGCGACGACCATATCCTTCCGCCGCCCGTCTCATGGCCTCAATCTGCGCCGCCGCGGTCGTCGGCAATTCAGCGATTGCCCGATCCATCACTTGCGTTGATACCAGGGCTTGCGACAGATCCGTCATCGCCGCTTTGCCCGGATGGAAGGGGCTCGTGCCACGCAGTGCCTCCAACAGACGCAGGGGGCGCGTTGGCTCCAGAGCGTATCTGAAGAAAGCCAGTGCCTCGCGTGCACCAGTCTGCTCAAGAAAACTCGTATGGCCGAGCAGGCGGTACGGCAAAGCCGCTTCCAACAGGCACTCTTCGATCACATCCGCCTGCGGCCCAGTGCGAACGAGAATCGCCATATCACTATACCCGTATTCACCTGCTTCAGGACCGACAGGGGTCGGGTTGAGCGGGTCCGCCCCACCGACCAACTCACGGACTCTGTGCACGATGGCGATCCCCTCTGCCGTCTCGGAGGGTGTGTCGATCAATTCGATCGCCGCACGCCCTGCCGGAAGGGGCGACAGGGGCCCCTTGCCGAGCAGCTCCGTCGCTGCTCTGGCAATACCTGTGACAGATCGATAGTTCGTCGCCAGGCGAATATCGGTGGCATGGGGAAAATCGGTGCGCAGGCGATGGAAGAATCCAGGATCCGCCCCACGGAAACCATAGATGGCCTGATCAGGATCGCCGATGACAAACAGACCTTCGCCCTCCCCCGCCAGCGCTCGAACGAGTCGATACTGAACGGCATTCATATCCTGAAACTCATCGACCAACAGCCAGCGACAGCGCTCGCGTTGTGCCGCAAGTGCACCTTCGCCACGCAATCGATCGGCCCAGCGCAGCAGCAGATCATCAAGGTCGCAGGCGCCCCAGGCGATCAGGCGCTCTTCATAGGCACCGTAGATGGCGGCCAATTCTTCGTCCGGCGGCAGATCACCAGCACGAATGCCTGCTGCCTTCCAACGACTGATCTGTTCCTGTACGGAACGTGCTTGCCCGCCGCGTCCAGCACCCGCCTCAGCAAGGACATCGCTGATCAGGCCACGTGCCTCGAGTTGGTCGAGCAGCAGGGGCGTCGCGTCTTCGCCATCGAGGTCGCGAAGCGCCTCGGCTGCAATCTGATGGAACGTTCCGATCCGCATGCGGTCCGCCGCCTCACCCAGCAGAGGCTGCAGCCGTTGGCGCATCTCCGCCGCTGCACGACGCGTGAAGGTGACCACCGTGATCGACGCCGGATCGACGTCGCAACACTCGACGAGCCAGGCAATGCGGCGTGTGAGTGTTCGTGTTTTGCCCGATCCCGGTCCGGCGTCAACGATGACAGGGCCATGTTCCGCTGTGACCGCCTCGAGTTGATGCGCATCAAGGCCTGCCAGTGGATCCGCGGACGCCACGTCGGCCAGCACGTCATCTGCCGCCTCCAGCAATCCTTGACGCTGTGGTTCGCGGCGAGCATCGCGTGCCAACTCGGTGAGCGTCAGGGCTGCATCGAGGTCCTTTTCGTCCGGACCAGCCTGTGGATTGTCCCGGGGTGGACCGCCCTGTGGTCCATCATCGCTCGGACCGCCATCCTGCGGATCTGTCGCATCATCGATCGATGGCGGTGTCGGCAGTTCGGGTTCGGTTGCGTCGATCTCGTCGTTTGATGCCTGGTTATCCATTGCCTGTGGTTCGGACTCGCTCTGCTTGGATCGTTCCGGGGTAACAGGTGCTGGCAATTCGAACAGCGGCGGTGGCATGTCGAAGAGACGTCCCTGGCTTGCCAACCGTGTACGCTCCTGATCGGTGAACAACTCGATGACCCCGAATTCTCCGTCGTGACCTGGATCGATGTTCACCTCGCCCGTGCGCATCCGCCGCACGCCCTCGGCCACCAAGGACTGACCTGCCTCCTCGATGCGAGCAACGTCCACCTGACGCAGCAACTCGAGCTCGCTACCCAGTTGTGTCAACAGGTCCATGTAGATGGCCTGTACTTTCTTGGACTTGGCCCCGACGCCCACAGCGGCACTGATCACCTCTTCGAGGGGGATCAGATAGTCATAGGGTCGCGACGCAGCAGCAGCGGCTTCCTCCGAACGATCCGCCAGTTGCTCGACGCGGTGCAGAACACCGACGGTCAGTTGTTTGCCACATTCGGGGCACATACCGTCTGCGGCCAGCGTCTGACGAGGTTCCCAACTGACACCACAGTTGCGGTGGCCATCAAAGTGATACTTCCCCTCCTCGGGGTAGAACTCGATCGTGCCCGTGAAACGCTCGCGGTCATTGTCTTTCAGCGCGTCGTAGATGCCGCGATAGCTCAGATCTGTGTCATAACACGTCGCTTCCCGACCCAGCTTGGATGGCGAATGCGCATCAGAGTTGGAGATCACGGCAAATCGATCGAGGGCAGAGAGCTTGCAGTTCATCAAGGGATCAGAGGAGAGACCCGTCTCGATCGCAAAGATGTGGGGTAGCATGTCCTCGTAGCAGGCCTCGAGACTGTCGAAGCCGGAGCTTGCACCCAGTACGGCGAAATGCGGTGTCCAGATGTGGGCGGGGACGAAGAGCACATCCGCACTCGCCTGCAGGCAGGTTTCCAGTAGATCACGACTGTCCAGACCGAGAATCGGTCGACCATCGGAGGCGAGATTGCCGATGTCGCCAAGCTTTTGATTCAGCCTGTCCACGGCGTCAAAATCGGGCATCGCCACGACGTGGTGAACCTTGCGTGTGCGATCTCGTTTCTTGTAGATCGTGCTGATTTCAGCGGTGAGCATGAAGCGCACATCACCGTGACAAGAGACCGGGATCTGGTCGTCAACTTCCGCCCGATGCTCCGGTCGGAGCCGATACAGCCCATCCTCGGCCGGCTCCAGCATGTCCTTGAGTTCTTGCAGCCATACGGGGTGTGTGAAATCCCCCGTGCCAATGACGTTGATCCCCTTCAGATTCGCCCATTGGTACAGGCTCTGTGGGTTCAGATCGCGACTGGTGGCACGTGAAAAACGAGAATGCAGATGGATATCAGCAACAAACCGCACGGGCGGGCCTCGGCGTGGGCGGCCACCATCGCCACAGCATCGTGGCGGTAGGGCTCGCGTTTAGCGGACACGGGGAGGACCGGACCGCTTGCACGGGACCCGGCGGAAAGACCGACAACGGCCGTGATCGGGGGAGGATCTGCTGGCCATCGATGATCGAAGATGGAGAACGGCGAGCCTTTTCGCTCACCGCCCTTCCAATATACGGTTTGTGATCGCATTGGCCACGCTACAAATGAAGATCTCTCGCCAACCATCAGTCGACGGTGAGTTCACCCGCCGCCAAGGAGGCGGCACCAATGGCACGGATTTGCTCAGCCGTCGTGTCGCCATTGCCATAGAGTTCGGTGACAAAGTCCACATCAAAGACCGTTCCTGCCGGCACGGGCACGGTCTTCGGCATGAAATTCACATGTACATCGATATAGTTGCCGCAGACAGAGAAGTGGAAGGGACACTGCTTGTGCTGTCGGTTGTTCATGAAGGCCAGCACATTGCCGCGATCAGACGCAAACAAACCATAAAACAGATGTGGGCCTGCGGCGGAATCATCCGCACTGCTCGAACTGGTATCAGGCCGTAGGGTGTAAATCATCGAGGTAGAATTTTTCTGCATGAACATGACCGCATCGTGCTGCCAGGTCTCGGGCAGACGTGACGGATAGGGAAAGATGTCGGAGAACTCGACGGTCCCACCGTCCCACTGCCTCAGGACCTCCATCCGCATGCGCACTTCCAGTCGGGGCCGAGGTGTGTCAGCGGGGATCGTCAACCAGGTCTCTGATTGGGCACGACCATTTGCATTGAGGGTGCGCCAATAGAGTTCAATGCGCGCAGGCCCCGTATCAAGGATCTGGAAATCCTGGATGAGGTTGCAATAGTGGTGCGGAGAAATCCCACAGGAGAGGAACCACGCCATGGGCATTTCCCAGATGACGGGATCTAATTGTTCGAAGCCCGTCAGTCGATGCACAGCTCCGGAGAACAGATCGACCTCCAGCAGGGGGCGGTGGGTATTGTGGCTTGTCCAGACAGCTAGATCTCGACGGCTGCCGGCGCGACGCTGCAAATCGACACCCGTGATCTCACTCTGATACGTCGCCTGCACTCCAGCGACACGCTCGATCTGCAGCGTCGTCGCTTGATCTGCCGACAGTCGGTGACTCACCAGCACGTCGTCGACGGAGTCATTGCGATGACTCATATCCATGGGCACACAGATATCGTCCGTGAGTTCGCCTTCTGACATGAGTTGCGGTCGGAGAGGTTCGCCGTTAGCGAAGGCGATCACGCCGCCCCGGTGGCGCGGTTGTGTCTTGCGACGATAGTGTCTGACCCGCACGACTCGCTCCAACGCATCCTTTGGAAACTCGATCACCACCTTGCCCGGATCCCCCTGCCCCACCTCGTAGATGCCGTCCTCTTCGGTGTAGCAACGAAACTCGCCACCCGTAATCTGCGGCGTCAGCGGACGCTGGACCGCAGCGATTCGTTTGGCCAGATCCGCTTCATCGGCAGCGACAGAGATGACCAGGCTTGCGGCGTGTACGACCACACCGTCCTGTTGGGCTCCCTCGCGCCAGATGAAACGAGCCGTCGGTCCACTATCCTGTCTGACCACTGCCACACGCGCTGCCTCATGTGTTGCCCATCCCATCTTCCCCTGGCACCACTGCTGCATGCCCGTGGGCCATCGTGAAGCGTAGAACGGTGGCAGAGGGCCGTGATCATAGGCGATTTTCACCACGTCTCCTGCGTCCCGTAGCCAATAGAGACCGACAGGCGGCAACGAGTCTGCTCCGGTGAGAACGATCGACTTTGCTGGTAGATCATCACCATAGGTGCGCGATATTTCCTCGTTACCCAGTTCGTCGTCACCCACCCAGACCTGGCTGTAGGCTTCGTCACCTGTCGCTTCGATCCAAGCGGCGTCGACGGCACCGTGAGCACAATCATCGATGATGTGCATCGACCAGGTGACGTGGATGTCTCCTTCGCGATACAGCCAGACATCCTGGTGACCGTCCCCGTGGTAGTGACCTTCGGCGTCGAGCAGATCAAAGGCGACACGCATCCCCACCCGCACCGGTCCCTCCTCGAGAAAGCTGCACTTGGGCGCCGGGTCATGTTCCTGCTTCAACTCCACCATCTGGCCGTGATCGGCACTTGCCTCGGTGTGCCGACAGATCAATCGCACACGCAAGCCAAAACGCATCACATAGGGCAGATGGTCTCCGGGCGTCGGCACAGCGGGCACGTCGCCATCTGCAGCCACCGTGAGCACACCGCCGGCATGTCTGGCAATGCCCATTCCGGTGTCACCGACATGTCCAAACCAGTGAGTCCGAAGGTCTGTGAAGATTCCGTCTGTCATGTCATCACCTGCTCTGACGTCGCCAGAGTCTGTTTGTTTTGGATGTCGTTGCTGTCACAAGAAGCTGTGGCGGCAACATACGGAGCCGCAGGACCGGGCGACAGCAGACAATCGTGAGGCGACGTACTCTATAACCTGATAGCGTATCGCCTCATGGCAGCATGGCGTGATCTTGACAGACTATGCCGTGCAGTGGTATTGGGTATGCCGCAACACACCCTACACGCAAACTCGACGTTGAAGGACGATCTGATTCCATGCTCATTGCGACCGATCAACAGGTTCTGTTGTTCAACACCAAGGACAGTGACGTCGTACCCACGCCACTGGTCTCAGCTGACACAACGCCCATCATCGATATGACCGCGTCTCTGGCCGCTGCCTGGGTTGGTGGCGGCGATGTCGTGATCGGTCGCGGTGGCGAACTGGGCAGACTGCAAACAGATCTGGAAGAGAAAGTCACCAGTCTCCGCATCCTGAGTGAGGAGCCGCTTGTCTTACTCGCCGGCACGGAACCTGCGCATCTGTATCAGATCACGGGGGATGGCCTGGTGGAACCACTCGAAGCCTTCGATCAGGTCGAAGGCCGCGATACGTGGGGTACCCCCTGGGGTGGACCGGCGTGTGTGCGCTGCCTCGCCGATCACGGCAAGTGGCTGTATGCAGATATCCATGTGGGCGGTATCGTGCGCTCAGGTGATGGCGGCGAGAGTTGGACCCCCATCAATGCAGAAATCCATCAGGACGTACATCAGATCGTCACCCATCCGTCGGCACCGGAGCGGTTATATGCGAACACGGCAGATGGAGTCTTCATCTCCGAGGATCGTGGTGACAGTTGGCGCCATGCGGTGGACGGGCTGGCGACCCGTTACGGTCGTGCCATCGCCGTCGACCACGAAGATGCCAATGTGCTGCTCGCCAGTGTCAGCCTCGGTCCGCATCAAGGCGAGGGACGGCTGTATCGTTCAACCGATGCCGGTGCTTCCTGGCGTCATGTGAGTCGCGGTTTCCCGCCGTATATCGAGGGCAACATCGACACGGCGTGTCTCGCCTTCGCCGGTGTCGATCGCGCCTGGGTTGCGGTGGAGCGGACACTCTATCGCAGCGATGACCTCGGCGAAAGCTGGACGGTCGCGTGGGAGGCGGAAGCACCGATCCGCGCCCTGGCTGCTCGCACCTGACTCACAGCGACTTCAGCACAGCCTCTGGAGATCGCTCTCTCTCATCGACGGTGCCATAGCGAGCCGAAAACTGCGGTGGCACTCGACCGGCAATCTCCACGGCCGCTGTGTCCCCTGCCACGGCGCACGGATATCCGAGAAACTTTGGCTGACCACCAACGAATATCTGCGCCGGATCCTCCATGTGCGCGTCGAGGCGAATGACATCTCCCACTTCCAGGGTCCTTGCCGCCGCTGCCGGAATCTGCGTGCGCCCAAATTCGGCCACCGCCGGCAGCGACATCCCACCCAGACGCAGACGATTCTGCTCGCGTACCCGCTCGTCGGAAAGCCCAGGGGCGCGAGCCGGTGATGCCTGCACACCAAGACGCGGCAAGGTAGACTGCAGCGTGAAATACGGGTAACAGAGACTGATCAGACCTGACAGACCCGGTGCGTTGACCTCGAAGGCCAACAGAATGCAAATCTCTGGGGCTGACGTGATCTGCATGAACTCGGGATTGGTCTCCAGCTCAATATCGTGGATCAGATTTCCAGGAAGAATCGGTTGCCACGTGGCCTCCAGATCCTGTAGGGCACGTTTGACGACGCGTGCCATGACACCCATTTCCAGCTGGGTCATCTGGCGGTGCTCTACGCCTCTTGAGAATCCCCGACCGCCGTGAATTCGGTCTACGAGACCGAAAACAACGGGCATGGCAAAGTCGAGCACGACTGAACCTTGCATTGGATCCAACAGGAACTGATAGGTGCAGGATGGATTCGACAGAGACAGGATGTATTCGCGATACGTCGTCTGATCGACGAAGGCCGTGTCCACATCCACAATCTTGCGCATGGCACCTGACAAGGTCGAACTGAGAAGGCGCGCAAAATTGTCGTGCAGATTCTCGAGTGTCCGCAGCTGGTCACGATTCACTCGTGCCGGATGTTTGAAGTCGTAGCTCTTGACACTCACCTCCGACGAACTCGCTCTGGCTTGCATCTGGGCTCGACGGCGCTCTTCGCGAAACTCGTTAATTCTGCGGTGCACATCCTCAATTTCAGCCTGTGAGCACAGCTCGAGGAGCCGTTGCGACATGCGCGCTCCGATCGGCACGTCCACACCCAGGCGCTCACGCTCTGCATCGTTAAGAATGTGGTGGGCCCAGTTCAGCTGATGAATTCGGTTTTTATGGCGCCGCCACAGAGACTCCGGGAAATCGTTGCCGAAGGTCTCCTTCAGGCCCTCCAGCAACTGCTCGGCGGAAAGCTCAGAACGACCACCCAGCTTTTCCCACTCCCCTTCGGACAGACTCGGTATGATGCGGCCGATCTCTTCGACAGGTACTTCACTCATCGTGCCATTCCTTCCGCTTCACGTCTAGACATAGGGATCAGGGGTACCGCGTACGATGGTGACCGAGCCCGCCGCTTCCATCTCACGAACACGATGGACCATCTGGATCTGCAGTGCTTCCACATCACGCAGGCGCATGGGGCCCAGGTATTCCATCTTGTCGATCAACTCCTGCCACTGCGTCTCTCCCATGGCCTCCTTGACCCGCTGCTTGACGGGCGCCTGGGCAGCTTTCAACGCCACGGCCCAGTCGTCGAGGGAAAAGGCCTTGACGAGGACACCCAGATCCTGGCCTGCCAACTTGCCGATATCGTCAAAGGTGAACATGACATTGCGCACCTTCTCGCCCAGCTGATGACTACTCCCATCCAGGGATTCCAACACCGTTCGCTCTGTGCTGGATCCTGTCAGATTCAGAATGTCCGCCAGGATCTTTGGTCCACCCACATCCTGATTTCCACCCAGCACGTTGCGCAGAATGGCCTCGATGCTCTCTTCTACCAATTTCAGAACAGCGGGCGTCACGTTCTCCAGCGTCGCGATTCGATAGGCGATGTCT
>Ga0233429_1001389_pt1 | contig 29431 bp, 26 predicted proteins | sample SI_118_April2016_3_FD_179879 | JGI IMG/M metagenome (GOLD analysis project Ga0233429, IMG submission 179879) | Seawater microbial communities from Saanich Inlet, British Columbia, Canada - SI_118_April2016_135_MG | ecosystem: Environmental > Aquatic > Marine > Inlet | place: Canada: British...
CCCTGCAATCAACATACGGCACGGCGCCCGCGTCAATAGGGTTATGTCCGTGTAGCTTTCGTGGGCAAGCCACGCTCGGCACCATGTTCCTTTAAGTGCGGATGATATCTTCGATCCCAACTCGACGAGCCATTGGGGCGACCAGGGGCCTCCCGGTAGAATGATGTGGTGATATTTGCCTTGGCGTTGATGGATGCGCCAGGCAAGCCAGTGGCGGCGAACGTGAATTGACAATCAGTGTCGGCTTGCTATCGTGAAACCCAGAGCATTTCCGATCAGGAAATGCTCAGACTCTTAAGAACAGAGCAATTTTTCCAATCAATTAGAATCGCCCCAGTACTTAGGGCGATTCACGTTGGATCGGAATTGCTCTAGAATAACGGGCGGTATGGAGAGAACGATTATGACCACGACAAATTGTTTCAATGATGAAAAAGAGTATGACTTTGCTGCCATTGTGGACGGATTGAACCGTTATCTTCGCCTAAAGGCAACGCCGATCGGCATGAAGCGGTTCAAATCGGTGGCGGAGATGGAGGCGGTTCCAAAAATCCGGCGACCGGACCCGAATGAGAAACTGGCGATGGATCAGGTCGTCGGCCAAAGCCGCTGGATCGGCTATACCCTTGGCATCACCATGGACAATTTGATGGGTGCGCAATGCGGTGCCGTCGTCGGTCTGCACGCGCGCACTGAGGAATGGTTATCGGGTGATCGGATGAATGGCGTCTGGTACGGCACCTCGGAAGACAGCGCGGCGCATCAGTCAGCCATGACCTGCGCCCCCCACGGTGACTATGAAGCCATCGCGACCTCGCCGCTGATCTCGGGCCGATTAGACAACCCCGATATCTGCCTGCTTTATATGACACCGGGGCAGATGATTACGTTCATCAACGGCCTGCAGTTCCTGAACTACAAAAAATATGAATTCACCTGCGTGGGAGAGAGCGCCTGCGCCGATTCCTGGGGCAAGGCGCTCAGCACGGGCGAGCCGTCGGTCTCTATCCCCTGCTATGCGGAGCGCAAGTTCGGCGGTGTCCAGGATGACGAAATGCTGGTGGCGTTGCCGCCGAGCTATTTGCCGAGCGTGGTTGAAGGGCTGGAGCAATTAAGTCGAAATGGCCTGCGTTATCCAATTCCAAACCATGGCATTCAAAAATCGCCGCTGGACAGCATATCGAAAAGCTACGGCTAGCCGCGCGAGGCAGCGGCTCAGAAGGTCGAGTTGCAATAATTTATTTAGATTAAGGCTGCCATTATGGAGGATCTCCTAACCGGCAAAATTCCTGTGAATTTGCTCCCGAACGCTGTGCTGGATGGTCTTGATGCCGTCTTCTCCACACCACGCCCAATCGTCCCAATCCGCCCCCAGCAGGTCGCCTGCGGCGAAGAGGCCGGGGATGGATTTGTCTTTTCGGGAGAACAGCACCGGGACCGCGTTGTTATCGTCAAATTGCAACGGTTCAACTGAACTGCTTTCCTGCAAGGTCCCCGACTTTAAGATAGGGTTCGTTCACCGGTTTGAGGTCGTGGAGAACTGACGGGGTAGCGTGGCGTTCGCTATGCCATTAGCATGGAACTTGTGATTTGTTTGATGGGGGTATGACGATGAAGTTTGGCGTGCATTTTGGGTCCCGTGGGGTCGCGGGCGATCCCGATACACTTAAGGCCATTGCCCAGAAGGCCGAAGAACTGGGTTATGATCATTTCGGTATGAGCGATCACGTCGTCGTCGCCACGGACGTCGAAAGCGCTTATCCGTATTCGGAAAGCGGAAAATTCTTTGCCCAGGACACCGGCGTCTCGTTGGAACAGGTGACGGCACTTGGTTTCGTGGCGGCCGCGACCGATCGTATTCAACTTTTGACCTCGGTTCTGGTCTTGCCCCATCGTCATCCCGTCCTGGCCGCCAAGATGCTTTCGACCGTCGATGTGCTCTCCAAGGGGCGGCTTATCGCGGGCGTTGGCGTCGGCTGGATGGCGGAGGAGATTGCCCTGCTTGGTGGGCCGCCGTTTGCCGATCGGGCCAAGGCATCTGATGAATACATCGAAGCCTTTCGCGAATTATGGACAGCAGAGGCCCCGGCACGGCACGGCGCGCATGTTTCGTTCGATAACCTGTTGTTTGCCCCGAAATCCGGGCAAAGCCCGCACGCACCGATCTGGGTGGGTGGCGAAGCAAAGGGTGCGCTGCGGCGCGCGGGGCGGCTCGGCGATGGCTGGTATCCCGTTGCCGCCAATCCACGATTGCCATTGGACACACCGGATCTGTACGGCCAGGCGCTGGCCGATGTGCGCGGCCATGCAGAACAAGCGGGGCGAAACCCGGAAGCCATTGCCGGCGCATTACTGGCAATCTACAGCCGTATTGGGTCTGAACTGGACGGGCGCGATGGCGGTCGTCTGGCATTCACGGGTAACGCGCAGGCCATCGTCGACGACATTAGTCAATTCCAGGAACGCGGTCTGCAACATTTCCTGATCGGCGGTGATGGCGACGATTACCAGGGCACAGCCGATCGGTTGGAGCTTTTTGCGACCGAAGTAATGGCAAAATTCCGATAGGTCGGCGTCCGTAAAAAGCCAGGTTAGTTGATGCCTATAGGCCGTTGATGGCGCGCCAAACTTTTTCCGGTGTTGCGGGCATATCAAGTTCACGGATGCCCAACGGGGCCAGGGCATCTAGCACGGCGCTGGTCAGGCAGGCGACGGCACCAACCGTCCCGGCTTCGCCCGCACCCTTTATGCCGAGGGGGTTCCTTGGGCTCGGCACCGGGTTTGTCTCGATCTCAAAAAATGGCACGCTGTCCGCGCGGGGCATGAAGTAATCCATGAATGAGCCGCTGAGAACCTGCCCGGTATCATCCCAGCGAACCTGTTCGCCGAGTATCTGGCCCGCGCCCTGGACGATGCCGCCATGTAATTGTCCTTTCAACAACATGGGGTTCATCACAGTGCCGACATCATCGACCGCGACATAACGCAGGATTTGGATGACCCCCGTTTCAGGGTCAATTTCAATTTCGGCGACATGACAGGCGTTTGGGAATGTCGGCGCCGGACCCTTGAAAGTCGCAAAACCTTGCAGGCCGCTGTCCATACCCTGGGGCAGTTGTGTCGGATCGAAGGCGATGGCGGCGACATCGGTCAGGCTCAATGATCGATCAGTTCCGACAATTGTGAAGCGGCCGTCAGCGAATTCGATATCGACTTCGGGCACCTCCAGGCTGTGGGCGGCAATTTGCTGTCCTTTTTGGATAATTTTCTCAGCCGCGCCAAGCAGCGCGCCACTGCCAAGGCCCGAAACGCGCGAGCCACCTGTGCCATGACCGTAGCCGACCAAGTCCGTATCACCCTGAACGTAGCGCATGGCCTCAAATTCCAGACCAAGTTTTTCCGACAGCAATTGCCTAAAGACGGTCTCGTGGCCTTGACCATGGGAATGGGTGCCCATGTAGATGGTGGCATGACCCTGTTGGTCGAAACGGATCTCGCCACCTTCGTCCGACATGCCCGCGGCCTGTTCAATCGCATTGGCAAGACCAAGGCCACGCAATCGGCCATTGCTTTTCGCCTGGGCCCGGCGCGCCTCGAAACCGGCGGCATTGGCCATTTCCAGGGCCCGGTCCATGTTGCGCTCAAACTCGCCGCAATCGTAATTGTAGGTAAGCCCGGTTTGGAACGGCATCGCCGTCGGTGGGATTATATTGCGCCGCCGCAATTCAACACGATCAATGCCAAGTTCCCGGGCCGCCAGATCGATCACTTGCTCAATCGCCGAGGTGGCCTCGGGCCGGCCGGCACCGCGATAGGGCCCGGTCGGGCTGGTGTTGGTAAAAAGTCCCAGAATTTCACCATGGATTGCAGGTGTTTGATAAACGCCCGCCACGCCGCCAAAGTTACCAAATGCCGGTAGCGGCCCGAAATTAGACAGATAGGCACCCATGTTGGCAAGGCAGCGAACCCGAAGTGCCAGAAAATGGCCGCTGTTATCGAGCGCCAGTTCCACATCCATCACCATGTCCCGCGCCTGCTCGTCAAGTATGCTATCCGAACGTTCGTTGGTCCATTTGACGGGTCGTTGCAGTTTCTTCGCGGCCCAGAGCACCAGGGGGAGTTCGGGAAAGATGTTTGCCCGCAGACCGAAGGAGCCACCCATATCCGGGCTGACAACGCGCAGTTGGCTTTCTGAAACCCCTAACACCGCCTCTGTGATCCAGCTTCTCATATCGTGGGGAAACTGGTTGCCTGAGTAGAGCGTATAACGATCTTCATAGGGATCGTATGAACCAAGGGCGGCACGGGGCTCCATGGGATTGATGGCGACACGCGGCATGGGCAGGGAAAGCCGGGTGACATGATCGGCGGCCTCAAACCCGTTCGCCACGGCAGCCTTGTCGCCAAGTTCCATGCGGAAACAGATATTGTCCGGGCAGTCCGGCCAAACTGCCGGCGCGCCCGCATCAATGGCCGCCGCCGTGTGGACGTTAAGGGGCAGCGGTTCATAGTCAACTTCGATCAATTCAGCCGCATCGCGGGCCTGGTCCCGACTTTCCGCCACCACGAATGCAACGTAGTCACCCACGAAGGCAACTTTGTCCTGTACCAGAGCAGGGCGTGAGGGTTGAAACAACGGCGCGCCATTTGGCCTTTTCAGGGGCACCACTTTGGCAGCAAGACACGGCATATCGCCAAGGCCGTCGGCGGCAACGTCGGCGCCGGTGTAGACAGCGATAACGCCAGGGGCCAAACGGGCCGCCTCGACATCGATCGAACGAATATGGGCATGGGCATGGGAAGAGCGCAGCATGTGAGAGTATGCCTGGCCAGCCAGGTTAATATCATCGGTGTAGCGGCCCCCACCACTGAGAAGCCGGGGATCCTCCACTCTCGGTGCGGCTTGTCCAAGACCAAATTTCACTGCCCCATGCCTTTCGTTGAAATATCTATAAAGTTGTAGTTGCTTGCATCATTGCACAATCCAAGCCGCAAAACCGGACCAATAATTGATCTTCGCGCCCTTCGCAGCGCATTCTTGGCGCACACGTTTTCAGCAGTCTGTCAGGCGCTGATTTCGATATGCTGGCTTAACCATGGCGAGGCTGTTACCAAATCGGGTTCCACGCCAAGGCCGGGACGATCCGATAATTGGAAACAGCCATCGATCAATGGCGGGAAAGGGGCCGCCAGCGGTGCCTGAAGCGGGTTTTCCATTGCGTCATGTTCAAGAATACCGCTACCACCCGCCACTGATAAAAGATGCGCCGAGGCGTGCAATCCAAGCCCTGAATTCAGCCAGTGCGGACAATAGCGTTGGCCGGCATCAACGGCGCGGCGGGCGACGGCCAAACAGCCCGAAATCCCGCCCCATTTTCCTACATCCGGCTGAATAACGCCGAGATGCCCCAGATCAACCGCGGCATCAAATTCCGCCTGGCCCAACATATTCTCACCGCCTGCCAACGGCACGGCGGAAAGCCGCGCCAATTCAGCCCAATGTTCAATCGGCTCATCAACGCATATGGGCTCTTCGATCCAGTCAATTGGCAGTTCGCTGAACGCTTCGACTGCGCCGCGGGCATCGGCAAATTCCCAACCTTGATTGGCATCCAGCATAAGGCACTCGCCGTCCTTTAAATCGTCCGCGATTGTCCGGATATTCTTAAGGTCGCTGGCCAAATCGAAGGCGACCTTGACCTTGAAGGCGCGATAGCCACGTTCCCGACAGCGGGCGATCATTTCGGGCGTCCCCTTCGGGTTTAGATTGGACGCATAGGCCGGTAAGGGCGTGGGCGAACTATCCCGTCCCAAGGCGCGCCACAGCGGCACATCGGCTTTGCGCGCCGCAAGATCCCAAAGCGCCATGTCGATGCCCGCCAGGCAAGATGCAAAAGGGCCCGGCTCGGCACTTTGCAAAGCATGGCGTCGCATCAATCGGGTCAGGTCGTGCCAAGCCGCGACAGGGTTTTCATAGCTGCGACCCAGGGCGGCAGGCAACACGATACTCTGTAACAGGCGGACTTTGTTCTCGGCCCCACAGGGCGGAAACGAAGCCCAAATCTCGCCCCAGCCATAGGCACCATCCTGATCTTCTATGCGCAGCAGGACGTTATTACGCGCTGTTATGGCACCGAACGAGGTCACGATCGGCTCCTCAATCGGTGCGCTGAAGTGGTAGATATCAACGCGGGCAATTTCAATCATGGTAACGTCTATCCTTGTTCAGGCGGTTGGCGGCTCGTCCAGTCGCACAACGATACCATCTAAATCGGATGACGGTGGCCGATACTGCCGCAGGACATCCGGGTCATGTCCCGGCACAAATTGATCTGCAGTTGCGACAAGCTTGCGCAGACGGTGGAAACCTTCAAACAAACTTGACTGGGCAGGTTTTGATATCCGCCATTGCGGTGCTAGCCTGTTTTGAAAGAGCAACAATCCAGGCAATTTTAAAATGAGTGATGGGATATTGGCGGTTTGGTCGGATATCGATCCCGGCGCGAAGGCAGATTACACCGCCTGGTACGAGCGGGAACATATGTTCGAACGGTTGGAGGTCACGGGCTTCAATCGCGCACGGCATTATCAGACGGTCAGCGGCGCGCCTGAATATTTTACCTACTACGAACTTGCTAGCCCCGCCGTAGTTACAAGCCCGGCCTATTTGGCACAAAGCAATCGCTCCTCGCCCTGGACACAACGGGTGCTGCCACATTTTCGCAATATGAACCGGACCGCTGCGCGGGTGGTACGTCGCGTCGGCAGGGGCTTTGGTGCCGCCGCGTTAACTGTCCGGCTCTCTATTCAGGATGGCCAGGAAGCCGCCCTGGTTGCCACAATCGGGAACGAACTGCTATCCGCGTTTGTGGAGCGATCCGGCGTTGTCGCCGGACAGCTGTGGCGCGCCGACATGGCGGCGACACTACAGCCGGGCCAAGACCGTGACCTACGCCCCGGCGACGACGCGGTATCTGATTTAATCATGTTTATTGAAGGCGTTGGCACCTCTCCGCTTCAGACACTGGTTCAGGAAACATCCGGCTTTGCAAATTTTGTGGCAGCGGGTGCGGCGGAGGCCCCGGATGTCGCGACCCATCTTTTGCTCAATGGTGCCGAGGGTGATGAAGCGCCTTCAATCTGAAACTCTCAAACCGGCCAGGAAGTATTTCGATGCCCTACAGCACGTTTGATTTTACTGAAGAGCAGGTTCTGATGCGTGACAACGTGCTGGGCCTGATGGCACGTATACTGCCGCCGGAAAAAATCGCCGAGCTGGACCGCCTTCAGCAATTTCCGCGCGAGGCTTATCAGGCACTGGCGGACAATGGCTGGTTGACCCTGCCTTACGATAAGGCCCATGGCGGCATGGATGCCAGTCATAAGGATCTGGCCGTCTTTATCGAGGCCCTGGGATATCACCACCCAGGCATCCGGGTATCGTTTATGTCCACAGCTGTTTATGGCGGGCTGTATCTGCAAAATCTTGGCCATGATACCTTGAAGACAGCGTTGCTGCCGGGCATGCAGGACGGCTCGATCCGAACCGCCATCGCATTCTCTGAACCAGACAGTGGCTCGGACGCTGCCGGTATTCGAACCCGGGCGGTGCGCGATGGTGATGACTGGATTATCTCCGGACAGAAAGTCTATGTAACCAATGCGCACGAGGCCGATTATCTGATCGTTTCCACCAAAACGGATCCCGATGCAGGTAGCCGCGGACTTAGCCTGTTTTTTGTCGATACTGCCCAACCCGGCTTTGAGACACGGCCCATGGACCCCCTGGGCAGCCGGTCTACATTGTTGAACGAAGTCTTTTTCGATGATGTGCGCATCCCGGCTAACCGTTTGCTGGGCGAGGTTAATGGCGGCTGGCACGGTTTGATGCATGGCCTTAATTTGGAACGAATTTTGATTGCCGCAGCGGCAGCAGGGGGCTGTATCAAGATTATAGAGGTGGCACAGAACTTCGTGCAGAACCGCCGGGCTTTCGGCAAAAATATCGGCGAATTTCAAGCGGTGTCCCACAAATTCGCCGACATGCGCATGTTGATGGAGATCGCGCGTCTGGTCACCTACCACACCGCGCATATGCTGGATGCCGGTGCGGATGCGGTAACGGAAACCGCGATTGCCAAGGTGACGGCGACGGAAAACAACTTCAAGGTTGCCGATCTGGGTATGCAGGTAATGGGTGCAGCCGGGTATGTGCAAGGCGATATGCAGCGCCTGTTCCGAGAGGCCCGCATGGGTATGATCGGCGGTGGCACCAGCGAAATTCTGCGCAACGTCATTGCCAAACGCATGGGCATCTGAACAATGTTGACCAGAATGCCTGGTCAACACGGGACGTCAAAATATCGACATGCGGCAAAAGCCCGCGCGCGCCGAAACAAAACCGCTTTCGGCCTGCCCGTGATATCGACGTGAGCCTACAGCCTGCCGTGTGGCTCACTCGCAAAGAACCGCTGTCCCAGAGAATCTGTTTATCTCTACGCTTTTATTGAACAGGCGGGCGTTATTAGATAATTTCAGCTGCACAGTAGTGCATCGGAAGAGCATTTGCGCCGTTATGGCCAGATTTGAGCGTAACTAATTCATTGCTTCGATAGGCAGGCCACCGGCACTGAAAGCTTGCCAAAATGAAAGGGCCAGCCCGTGATATTCGAGCATCTCTTAGCCTTTAACATCGCGCTTATAGCGACAATCGCGAGCCCTGGCCCGGCATTTTTGATTGCGGTTCGGACAACCCTGAGCGCGGGGCGTTCTGCCGGGATTGCAATGGGGTTTGGGCTGGGATGCATGGCGGCAATATGGACGTTGATGGCCTTGCTCGGCCTGGAAGCCGTGTTTCGTCTGTTTCCCTGGGCCTATGTCTTGGCCAAATCTATTGGAGCCGTCTATCTACTGTACATCGCCTACGGCATTTGGCGAGGCGCCCGCGATGGTATAGAGGTTCACGTCCAGCCTGCGAAACGCGCCTTCCGCCAAGGCTTTCTCATCAACCTTCTGAATCCAAAATCCGTGCTGTTTTCTGCGGCCGTGCTAATCGTGATATTTCCAGCTCACATGAGCGCGGCAGAGAATGCCGTGGTGGTTCTAAACCATCTCGTAGTTGAACTGCTTTTCTATACGGCATTAGCGATTGGAATGAGCACACAGATCGTCAGCCGGCGCTATCTTAGGGCGAAGGTCTACATTGATCGCGCCGCGTCTGGGGTCCTCGGCGCATTGGGGCTGCGACTATTGCTCGACCGTTAATACGCAGACACCTTTAGAGGCAATGTGATCCGCGTCAGGTTCGCAGGCCATAAGTCTCCAAATAGGTTGAAATGCCCGTTGCCCGAAGGCCGTGCGCCGTGCGAAATATTCGATGCACCCGAAGACGACCAATTCATGTCCATCACCGACTCCCCGAACGAGAATTTGTCCGTCGGTGACGACCTCGCACAATTTGCTTAAGGCGACGATGTGGGCCGCGATAAGGTCGAATTAATACACAGACAACCAATTTTTAACGCTAATGGTTCATCGTTTCTCAAGCCCTAAGAGATAAGTTCTAGGTGAACTATCCTCCCAGTTCATATGAAAATAAGCATAATCCAAAATGGATATAACTTCAGAGCGATCCGCAGACCTCAGCCTCGTGCCAGCAAATATCGATGGGGCCCTAGTTGCGAAATGCGCTGCCATGTTGGCTGCAGATGATGTATTGGCGGTGACCGGTTGCTTTGACGAGATGCAATTTTTATCTCTGAGCATGCAATGGTCTCCGACACTGTCGGATATCGATGATGACCTTCTGAATACATTGTTGACGTACTGGAGCGACCTGCCACGTGGCCCGCGATTGCCGTGTTCCAGTGACGTGGATCCTGTGAATTTCAAAAGTGCCCTTGGTCACGTCCTGCTTTTGGATGTCGAAGAAGGCGGTTGGGACTACCGCTACAGGGTCTTTGGATCGTCTATTGCCGCACGCGCCGGTTTCGATGCCACGGGAAAATTGGTATCAGAACTGCCGGTCCAGCCCATGGCACCGTTTTACCTTGCAGTCTATCGCGCCTGTCTCGAACGTTTCGAGCCCTTATATACGCGCCATGTGCCGCCCCCGGATATACAGGTTACGAGTTGGGACCGCCTGGCGCTGCCGTTCGAAGATGGCGAAGGGCGTATCAATCGGTTTTTGGTCGGCATGGTTCCCGGAGATTGGCGTGAGTAATCCGGATAGAGACGTAATATAGCGAAGTCAATTAATCTAATCCGACGCTCGGCTGTTGCTTTGGCTATACCGGGCGGCAGCTTCGCCGGCGCGTTTGCCGAAGACAGCGCCGGACATGAGGCCGGTGCCGCCGGGATAGTTTTCATAGAATAGTCCACCCACCAGTTCGCCTGCAGCGAAGAGGCCGGGGATGGATCTGTCTCTTAGGTCCTGGACCGCATTGTTATCGTCGATCTTCAGGCCGCCAAAGGTGAAGGTAACGCCGGTTGTGGTGACGAAGGCAGCGTAGGGCGGCTTGTCGATGGGCAGGGCCCAATTGCTTTTAGCGGGATGAATGCCCTTGGTCCCAACACCATCCAGGATCGCCGGATTGTATTCGCCGGGCTGGCAGGCTTGGTTATATTGATCGATTGTCTGGCGCAGTTTTGTCGCGTCAATCTCCAGTTCTTCTGCCAGGCCTTCGATGCTATCAGCCTCCACCTTGGTGACTTCGCGGATGCGGTATTCATCGCGCAGCATGGAAACCGTCTTCTGATCGAAAATCTGCACCGCCGTCCGGTGAGGCTGGGCCATGATGGCCTTGCCAAAGCGGACGTAGGTTAGATTGCGGTAGTCCTCCCCCTCGTCCACGAAGCGATCACCGTCCAGGTTGACCATGATGCCCAGGGGATAGGAATGTTTCTGGAAATTATCCAACACCCAGCGGTCGCCAAATGGCGGGGCGGAGATATCCCAACCTACCGAATGACAGCCCGACCAGTTGCCGTGAGGCACGGCACCGATATCGAGCGCCATCTGGATGCCCTCGCCCGTGTTGTGCCGGGTACCGCGAACCCGTGCCAGATCCCAGCCCGGGCCCAGATAACGCACCCGCATTTCCGGATTGGATTCAAATCCGCCACAGGCCAGGACAACGGCGCGGCAGGCAATGTCCTGGTAACCATCGGGGCCGCGCACGGTCAGGCCTTTGATGGTGTAATCCTGGTCCTGGAGGAGTTTGGTGGCACCGGTGCCATAACGGACTTCGACGCCCAGTTTTTTACAGCGCGCTAGCAGGAATTCCACCAAACCAGCACCACCGCCCACGGCCTCAATATTCACCCCACCATAGAAATGCTGTTTGCCATCCACTTCGTAGGATTGGCGACCGTACATGGGAATAAAGCGTACGCCATTTTCCACCATCCAGGCCATTGTGGGGCGGGAGCCGTCGATCAGGGTCCAGGCCAGGGTTTCATCCGCCTGGCCATGGGTCACCTTCATCAGGGTCTCGTAGAAGAATTGCCGGTTATGAGTGGGCAGGACCATGTTGTCGGCTTCATCATCTGAGAGGTCCACCAGGATATCTGTGCAGACATCCTCCAGGCCGTCGTGGGCAAAGCGAAAGCCGCCGGCGGTGAAATAGGAATTGCCGCCCTTTTCATCCTCCGGTGCTTTTTCCAGGACCAAGACCTTGGCACCATTTTGATGCGCGGAAATGGCCGCGCAAAGGGCGGCGTTGCCGGCGCCGACAACGACCACATCAAATTCAACAGCCTGCATTTTACGCTCCGTCATCGTTCATCGTGAAATTGGATTAGCCTTTAAAAGTAATCGTGTTCGGCAGGAAGGTTACAATGTCCGGGAAGACCGCAATGAGTAGCGCCATGGCGCACATGATCAGGAAAAAGGGAATGGTCGCCTTGGCGATCCGCCCGATACTCTCCCCCGTGAGGCCCTGAATAACAAACAGGTTAAAGCCGACAGGCGGGGTGATTTGCGCCATCTCCACCACGATAACGACGAAGATGCCGAACCAGATCTTGTCGAACCCGGCGGCCACGACCAAAGGCAGGGTGATGGGCAGGGTCATGACAATGCTGGATAGGCCATCCAGAACGCAGCCCAGGACCGCATAAAACGCCAACAACAGCAGGATTAATGCCATGGGGGAAAGTTGCATGGCGGCGATTTCACCGGCGATGGTCCGTGGTACGCCAAGGAAACCCATGGATACGGACAGGAAGACGGCGCCGGCAACAATCAGGGCGATCATCGACGTGGTCCGTACAGCGCCCAGGCACGATTTGCGAATGGTCTGCCAATTCAGGGTCCTTTGCCCGGCGGCAACGAGGATGGCACCCAGCACGCCGACGGCTGCCGCTTCGGACGGGCTGGCGAAGCCGCCGTACATGGAGCCCATGACCAATAAAATCAAAAACACCACAGGACCCAGATCAACCAGACCGACCATACGGTCGCGCCAGGTCGGCTTGCTGTCGTCTTGCGGCACCATGGAGGGCGTGATCGTGGCGCGAAGGCCCAAATAACCCATATAGCAAAGTGCCAACAGCAGGCCTGGAATAATGCCGGCGATGAAGAGTTTCAGGATCGAAGTCTCGGACAACACACCGTAGATGATCAGAATGAGAGAGGGCGGGATAAGGAAGCCCAAAGTGCCGGCCCCGGCCAATGATCCCATCACCAGATCTTTGTTATAGCCCCGTTGGAACAGTTCCGAGAGGGTAATCCGCCCCACAGTCGCCGCCGTCGCGGCGGAGGAGCCGGAAATTGCCGCGAACAGGGTGCAGGCCAGGACGTTGACGTGCAGCATGCGGCCCGGCAGACGGGTGGTCCAGGGCGACAGGCCGTTGAATAACGACGTCGACAGCTTGGTATGGAACAAAATCTCCGCCATCAAAATAAACATCGGCAGGGCGACAAGTTCCGGTGTCGTCACCGTATTAAAGGTCAACTGCGCCAGCAATTTGTCCACCGGCATGCTGCGGAACAGGGCGAGCGAGATAATCGCGACGGAATAAAGTGCCATGCCGACCCAAACGCCGGCACCCAAGGTCAGGACCAAAACTCCCAGTACAGTAATCAAAATGAAGCTTGCGTCCATTATTCGACCTGAAACCCTTCGGACGTATCTTCGGTGGGGGCACCGGTAAAGAGGCGGATCAACCGCGCCAGCAATTGCAGGGCCAAAAGTAGAGCGCCAAATGAAATGGCCGCCTGCGGGATAGACAAAGGCGTTTCCGAGATTGTCGACGAGACACTGCCCGCGAGGTAGGAGCGCCAGGCCAACTGCCCGATGGCAACGGTGATAAAGACGATGATCCCAAGGCCAAACAGGGTACACACCACATCGACCCAATAAGCTGCCCGGGGCGGAATACTCGCCGCCAGAAGGGAAACCCGAATGTGGCCGCCCGTACGTAGGGTGTATGCCAAGCCGAAAAACATCGAGGTCCCCATGGCATAAGCACTGTATTCCCAGGCGAAACTGAGGCTGTAATTGAACAGCGACCGGGCGGTGATTTCGCTCAAAATCATCACCGCAATGGATACCATCAACACGGCAGCCACTGCGGCAAACCATTTCGATATGGCATCAACAAAGTCGAGAATTTTGGTCATGTCCGCCAGAACTACTCAAAACAGACCGCCCTCTCCCAACCGATTTGGCCGGGAGAGGGGATGGTCAACGTGTGACAAGGTCGTGTCTAACCGCCCGATGCCCTGAAGGCTTTGAGGACGTTGGAGGCCGATGCGCCGGTGCTTTTGACATAGTCATCGACAATAGACTTTGTCCGCATCCGCATATCGTCCATCATCGCATCCGATACCATGCCCATGGCAACGCCATTGTCATTCAAGGTTTTCGACTTGATGTCATCTTCCTCGCTGCTGACGGCCCAGAAAACAGGCTCCAACCGTTTGGCCGTGGCCTCAATTGCGGTCCGCTGCGATGCCGTCAAGCCGTTCCAGGCATCAAGATTGACGGCAACGATGTTGGAACCCCATACATGGCTGGTCGGGTACATATATTTCAGGAATTCCCAAAACTTTCCGTCCACGCCGGAGCTTGATGACGTGGTCACCGCATCAATGGTGCCGGCGGCCAAGGAAGGGACAACTTCACCCCAGGGCATCTGCACGGAGGTCATGCCGATCTTATTAAACAGGGCAGTCGTGGATTTACTATAGGTGCGGATCTTGATGCCCTTAAGGTCGTCGACCTTTGAAATCGGCACCTTCGTGTAAACGTACTGCCGGGGCCATGGCACGTGATAGAGGATTTTAATGTTGTATTTCTTGGCCGCTTTGGCCAATTCGGGATCCCATGATTTGTAAAGCTTCTTCAGGCCTTCAAATCCGTTGACCAGATAAGGTTGACCTTCCAGGCCCATGATCGGCACTTCACCAACCTGCTGACCCAAATAGAAATCACCGATCGGCACCAGACCGTCGCGCAAAACGGTCATCATCTCTGGGCCCTTAAAGCCGAGGGAGCCGCCGGGATGAATATTGATATTGATCTCGCCGTTGGTGGCCTTCTTCACTTCAGCGGCGAAGGTTTTGGCGTTTTTCACATGGAAATTTCCATCCGGCCAGGCCAGGGGCAGATCCCAATCCTTCGCGGACGCTGATGTCGCGCCCATCACGCCGACAGCCCCGATGGCAAAAGCTGTCACGGCTGTCACTGCGGCAAGGCCCGTCGCCTTAAACCATTTACTCCGTTGGATTGTCATTGCGTCTTCCTCCCAAAATTGTGCCGGACATCGCGTTATCCAACAAGCCCGATCTGATTTGACGTTTTCTTATCCATAATGCTATCCAACTTATGCGCCTTGGGCAATTTACAAATTTTTCGTGGATAATTTTTGCCGAGCGGGATGCCGATCTGGAGGATCTGAAATTGACCAATCACAAACCGCTTCCCCGAGTTGACGATCAAGGCGTGATCGACATGCATGTCCATGTGGGGCCGGAGTTTATCCGCCGCCGATACGATCCTTTTACTTTGGCGGAGGAAGCGCGCCGGGAAGGTTTTGGCGTGGTCATGAAGAACCATTTTCAGCCGACCACGGCGTGGGCTTCCCTGGCAACTGAGGAAGACGATACCGTGCCCCTGGTTGGTTCCATCGCGCTTAACCTTGGCTGTGGTGGCATCGACAGCCATGGCATCCGCTCAGCACTATCGGGTTGGAAAACAGACACCACGGCATCCGAACCCAGATCGGACCGCTTTGTGGTTTGGATGCCCACGGTATGTGCGGAATCCCATCTCAATCAGTTCGGACGCAGAGACATGGATTTAAACTGGGGCGTTGATGAGAAATACACAACCTTTATCGACAAGGGCGAAGGCCTGCAGCTGCGCGACCATTCGGGTGAGATCATTGAAGGGTTGGGGCGGGCGCTGGACACAATTGCCGAGCACGATTTGGTTCTGGCCAGCGGGCATCTCGCCGGCCCCGACACGCAACTGTTGGTAAAGAACGCACACGAAGCGGGCGTTCGGCGGATGATCCTGACCCACCCCCTGTGGCATGCGATTGAGCTGTCGCCCGATCAGGTGCGTGATCTTTACAAGGAATATGGGGTCTATTCAGAGCTGTGTTATTCGAACCTTGAAATGCATGGTATCGACGACCTGACCATCAACGACTACCTAGAAGTGATCCATGCCGTGGGACCCGAAGGCGTCATTCTGTCTTCCGATTGCGGCCAGACGTTTACGCCGACCATCGGGGATTCACTGCGCGAATTTTTTACCCTGTTGCGCCAGGCCGGCATCAGCGACGATGACATCACGCAGATGTCGGTCATCAACCCGAACAAACTGCTATTTGGTTCGTTTGGGGATTAGTGCGCTAGCGCGCTAACCCCCCTCTGCACACGCCACGGCGCTTTTCCAGGCGGCGCTGACGGCACCTAGATCACTGCCTAGTTCCAGCATGTCGATGCCCAGATCGGCGTATTTCTTGATACTGTCCGGGTCCATGCCGACCCCCAACGAGATATGTTTGCCGGCCTTGTGGGCCGCTGCTATGGTTTGCCTTATTGCGCTCTGGACCCGTTCGTCATTGGTCTTGGGTTCGCCAAGGCCAAGGGACATCGAAAAATCGGCCGGTCCAAAAAGGGCGAAATCGATACCATCGACGGCCATGATCTCTTCAATATGATCCATCGCCACGATGTTTTCGATCATGATGCCGATCATGGGTTCGCTATCGCTCCACGCCACCCATTCAGGCCCCGCCTTGGCACCCCAACCGGCGGAGAGGCACATGCCGCTGTAACCCCTGGAACCACGGGGCGCGAATTTGGCGGCGCTGACCACGGCCTCCGCCTCCTCAACGGTACAGATGTCAGGGACAATGATGCCGCCGGCACCGATCTCCAGCGCCTTGCGGACCAGGTAAGGATCGTCACGATCAATCCGAACAATGGGCACAACGCCCCCTAAAAGCGCTGCGCGGACAAGATGCTCCAGGGCGTCATCCCGACGCCAGGAATGTTCCGTATCGATACGTATGAAATCCAACCCAGCCTGCCCGGCAACGTCGACCACATATGGGCTCCACGAAAACGCGACTGATCCGGTTACGCATTGACCGTTGGCCAGTTTGGCACGCAGCTTGTTTGGTGTTAGTTGCATGATGATCTCCTTGAGAAACTTCCGTTAAAGCATGCCCTAACTTTTAAGAGTTGAGCAATTGAACCAATGACTTAATCGTAACTATTGACATAGATCAAATCAGTTTTGGTCATAAGGATGTAGGTTCATCCAATTATTCTAATTATTCTAGAGTATTTGGGGCGATCTTAAGCCGCTCTAATTCATAGGGAACCGGGCTTGTTTCATGAAAACATGCCCCAGTTGTCTGGTCACGCGTTTGAGTTGATTTTTCGTCGCTCCGCCTAGTCCAGATTTGGAGTGATCGAACCTAAGCCATTGGGGAGTGGGTTTGCGCGGTTCCCTCCAGGCCCTCCTGGCCCACTCCTCCTTTTCTTATGACCTCTAAAACGGGGTTCGGAGGAATTCAAAATGACATTGATGGCCCTGATAAATTGGCACACGGGTTTTGAAACCGGAATCCTGTCGGTGGATGTTGAGCATCGGGAGATGTTGAAGCTGTTGAACGACCTTCACAACGAACTGTGTCGTGATCCAAAAAGCAATGGCGTGATTTTTTTCCTGGGCGAAGTCTATGCCAATATCGTTGCCCATTTCGCGCTTGAAGAAAAGATCATGCGTGAAATCGCCTATGATGATTATCGAACGCATAAGGATCAACATGAACGCTTGTTGGGCGATATTCGAAAGATCATTGACGATCATCGTGGGCGTGGATACGGCGGCGCGCCGCATTTGTTGGCCGACCTGTTAAAAGATTGGTTCGAGGAACATTTCCACGTTTACGATGCCCGATTGGCCCTGGTATCCGAAGGTAGGCCTATTTCATAACGTACACCGGTTCTAAAAATGGCCCTAAAAATGGTCCTATTCTGTTTTGCGATAAAGTTCCGGGCGATTGCGGACAGGATCCAGCAATGTCCAATCGCCCTGGTCCACGGTGAAGCCATCGGGAAAGGGCGGGCGAACCTCCATGTTCAGTGCCCGCATGACACGGTCATCGCGGTAATAGCACTGTACGGTGATGGTCGCCAAAAGCTCAGCCGCCTTCGGGTGCTGATCGCGGAAGGACGCTGCAATATTTTCTCCATCCCCTCCCGCCGCCGAGATCGTGGCAAAGTTTTGTCCGCCTGTTGCCTCAGCCACCGCGTTGAGAGCCGATAGGGCTGCGGCCACGGCCTCATGCTGGGGGGCGGTCGTGCTAAGAATATCGGCGAAGATAATGCCGTCGCCGGCACCAGGTACGCCATAGTCTTCGCTGGCCGGAATGATCATTTCGACCAGGGCCGCCAGGCATTGCACCTGGGCATCCGTGAAGTTGGTCTCTGTTGTGTTCATCATGGCCCTCAATCGAACAGGTTGGCGAGGCGTTGTTTCATTTGCTCTGCCACGTAAAGCGCGAGCGCCTGAATTGTGCGGGTGGGATTGACCCCGGCGGAGGTGACAAAGACACTGCCGTCGACCACGAACAGGTTCTTCACATCATGGCTGCGGCCCCATTCATTGACGACCGAGCGGGCCGGGTCCGTCCCCATACGCGCCGTGCCCATTAAATGCCAACCACCATAGCTGATGGGGGCCTGGGTCAGAATATCCACGGCACCTGCCGCACGCAGAACTTCCGACGCTTTCACAATGGCATGATCCATCATTTTGCGGCTGTTCTCACTCAAGGTATAGCTGATCTTTGGTGCCGGAATACCGTCACTGTCTTTAAGCACAGGGTCCAGGGTGACCCGGTTGTGTTCCTCTGGCAGATCCTCACAAACAGCCACCATCCCGGCGATACGATTGAACAGCTTGCGATAGGCGGCGTGATGGCCCGCCCCCCATGGGATTTTGTCTCGTTGCAACCCCGTCAACGCCGTTTGCACCGGGCCCTGGCCCCGTTGAATTTCAAAGGTGTAGCCGCGGACGAAATCCCTGTCCGGGTCGGTCTCGTAGAATTCCTGACTACGAAATATTTTATGCGGGCCTTTATAGCCGTCTAACTCCTCCTCAAAGATCCCCTGGATGGAGGCGTAGGGGTGGAACATCAGGTTTTTGCCCACCAGGCCGCTGCTGTTCGCCAGGCCGTCGGGAAAAGCGTCAGATTTCGAATTGAGCAATATGCGCGGCGTGCCGACACCGTTGCAGGCCATCACCACCACATGCGCCGCCTGGAATTGTTCAACGCCGTCGGGATCAACATAGGCAGCGCCCGTGGCCATGCCCGCATCATCCACGGTAATTTCCCGCACCCGGCACTGGGTGCGCAGCTCCACACCGGCCCGCAAGGCATGGGGCCAATAGGTTATATCCGTGCTGGCCTTGGCGCCCTGGGCACAGCCGGTGATACAGGCGCCAAGATTAATACATTTATCCCGGCCGTCATAAGGTTGCGTGGCGATGGCAGTGTCCGAGGGCCACCAATGCCAGCCCAGTTTGTTGAAGCCTTTGGCCAGTGCCTCCCCCGATTTGCCCAGGGGAAGGGGGGGCATACGCTCTGCATTGTCGCTGGGATAGGCAGGATCACCGTTCAGGCCGGCGACCCCCATCATACGGTCGTTCTCGGCGTAGTGGGTTGCGAGATCGCTATAATCGATGGGCCAGTCATCGGCTACGCCGTCGAGGCTTTTGACCTTGAAGTCAGAGGGGTGGAAGCGCGGGAAATGCCCCGCATAAAGCACCGTGCCGCCGCCAACACCGTTGAAGTTCGCCACCTTGATAGGCGAGTCATCCTCTGCGATGGGATAGTCGGCAGCGGATTTTCGCTGGTTCGGGCTGATGGAAAAGTCATTCTGATTGCGCGCTTCCCCATCCCGCCTGGTAGAGGGGTAATTCAGAGGGTTCATCACCTCCCCCTGTTCCAGGCAGACAATGCGCATGCGGGTATCCGCCAAACTCCAGGCAATTGCCGCACCGGATGCGCCGGCACCGATAATCAGGACATCAACAGGTTCGTCGTTCATGTGCACTCCGCTCAACAGGCCTTGTCTGATGCACGATTATTCATCAGTCGTTGCAGGCAATCAAACTGGAAATACTGTTCCCGAAGTGTAAGCATCCGCGAATTGGGAAAAAGGACTGAGCCATTCCTATTTATTTTGCCCAAATTTTGTGAACCGTCACCGCACCACCGCCAAAATGCTGCATAGCCGCTATTGCTGCTGTGGGAGGGTTCCACCCTCTGGCATTAAGGCGCTATGCATTAGAGTTTCCTAACAGGCTGCTTGTGGCACTTTTCGAGCATCAGGCGGATTCAGGCTGAGGTCCGTCACGATCTTGTCTCGACGGGAGCGCCGCAAACTGTTTCAATACTAGAAAACCACCCTGAGAATAGGAACCGCCCTGATGTCGATCATTGATTCCCAGGTCCACGCCTATGCGGCCAACACGCCGGATCGACCCTGGCATGGGGTGCCGAACTGGCCGGATCACGTTACCGGCGACGAGATGGTGGCGGCGATGGATGCGGTCGGCGTCGATGGCGCGATCTTCATATCCGCCTTTACCATGTACCAGTACGACGCCTCTTATGCCACAGAGGTGTACAATGCCCATCCTGGCCGTTTTGGCCTCGTCAAGCCGGTCGACCCGTCGGACCCCGAGGTCGCCGATGTAATTGCCGATTGGAAGACGAGCCCAGGTGCCGTCGGCATTCGCGTCATGCTGACCGGCGAACCGGGACGCAACCCGGACGCCCCAAGCCTCGATCGGATACTGCGCGAAGCCGTGCGGCACGACTTCCCAGTTAACATGCTCTGCTGGGGCAACTTGGATGCGGGCATGGCGGTTGTCGACCGGCACCCCGATACCCGGTTCATCATTGACCATCTCGGTATCCGGCAGCCCCGCACGCCGCCGGCCCCGTCGGAGCCTTGGGCCGACTTGCCCAAGGTGCTCGACCTCGCCAGTCGCCCGAACGCGGTAATCAAGGTCAGTGGGGCCTGCACTCTTTCCCACGCCGCCTACCCCTACGCGGATATCTGGGACCCCCTGGCCCGCGTATTCGACGCGTGGGGCCTCGACCGCTGCCTATGGGGCACCGACTGGACTCGCGCGTTCGCAGTCCTGAACTACGAACAGGCTGTTGAGCCGTTCCGCCTCACTGACCGCCTGACCGAAAGTGAACGCGCAATGTTGATGGGTGGGGCCTGCGCCAAAGCCTATGACTGGGCACCAGAGAAACACTGACTTAGCCAGGTTTTGAGGCAACCCATTCGGCGACCTGGTTGCTAATGCTCGATGCTGAGGATGAAGCGGAAGTCGCCGTTTGCGGCGCTGATCCCCGAAGAGTGCCAATAGTGTCCTGTTATCGTGGCCGCCATCAGCCTATCTGGCTCAACGGTTAGCGATCTTCTCCAATGTGACTTCCACGCCGGCCTAGCGGCCCTCGGCAGCGGCAAGCGCACTGACCAAGCGGCCAATCAATTGCGAGCCCTTGGAAACGCCAATGAACCTGCCGTGCTCGTCCACTACCGGGACAAAGTCAGCATCGAATTGCAGCATCTTGGCGAGCGCTTCGCGCGTGGTGCTCTTCACATCCACTGGCTCGACGTAACCTGGAAGGCCCTTCAATCTTACAAGGTCCGGCTTCGTGATCCAGTTCGTCAATGATCGAGGTGTGAGCTTGGTGTCGCGCATCCGGAATTGCGCCGCGATTGCCCGCGCATCGACAAGCGCCTTCATCTGGCCGCCTGGCTCGTAAAAGACGACGTACTTCAAATAGGGGCCCTCTGTCAGCCGCTCGATATATTGCCGGACAACATCGGATACGTAATAGTTCTTTTTACCAAGGTCGAAGCTGAGTGCCTCGACGCCGCCTTGTAAATATTCCTCAATAGCGTCGGTGCTTCCTTTCCTCGCCTGTTGGCTGATCGGCTCGTATTCTAAGGTCGTTGGTTTGTTTGCGATCCGATCGCCGACGGGGATATTGGCTTCCGCCGAAATTTTACGAACCAACCGAAAGTCGCCATAGGCTATTTCGTCGAATTCGCCGAACAGAAACAGACCGATGCCAACCGCGACAACAGCTGCCGCAATTTCCCGGGTCTCCACCGTTAACTTTCCTTCGGAACGCATCCGGATGAGCGCGAGCAAGAGGGCGAAGGAAACGAAAGCGCCCACTGACAGTACGGCGGTGGCCCAAGGCGGTAACATCGTATGTCTCTCCTCTGCTGGGTAAGCATCACAATTCGGGCCTGATCGCGTTGACCAGCCTCTTTGGCGGCACTTGGCCAGCGGTTGAGGCCGGTCGGATCGCTCTTGTTCGCTGACCTTGTGGTCTTTTCGCAAGCACTGATAACGGCTACGGCTCATGCCGCAGTTAGGACCGGCTTGGCGTTCCTCGGGGCCCCTAATTATGCCAGAGCGCCTTATATGAACGCAGCCACCAAAGTCGACATCTCGGGACAGCGGAGGTAGCCGTAGGATTTGTGATTGATCCCGCCCCAATCGTTGAAGATCAGATCATCCCGCACTTCAACGCCACGCCCATTGGCCTTGTAGTCGCCCCTGAGGTAGACGTCGATTGCCACCGGGTCTCTCTTGTCAGCAAGGTTGTCCCAGCGATCAACGTTGGTAGGCGTTCTTGCCGTGCGCCATTCTTGGAGGATCTTACGCTTCACATGCGGCATGCCCAACGGTGAGCCAATTGTAATCAGGTGTGCCACGCGGAAATTCGGGCGCGCTCGTCCAAGCTCACGAAGAACATCGTAAGCAATTATAGTGCCCATGGAGTGGCAGATCAGCATGATTGACTCGCCATCATGATCCAGCAGGGTATTTCGAAGGCGTCTGCGAAGCTCATCCCGAATGGCTTCTTCTTCATAGTAACGAGACAAATCGTTCAACTTGGCCTCAAGAACGCCATCCGCCAACGCACCTAAATTGAAATGCTCTTTCAGCCAATCCAGCCCATTCCCTACAACGTCCCCCACGCCGGCCCTAATGCTATCCAAGGTGCCTGCCTCATAGGTTTTCAGTGCGCCGGCAGGAGCAGGTCGATATGCGTCATAATTCGTATCCGGCAATGGGTAGAGCACGTTCGCCCAATAAACGGATGTAAATGGGAGCGCATCGATATTAATGCCGGAATTTTTCTCCAATCCCTCCTGAAGTGACGAATGCCAAAATTCTGCCAATTCTACTTCTTCAGGTTTATTGGCCAATCCATGAATACCAATGATTTGACGTCCAGACATTTGACCTCTCCTATATCGACGTGATTTCAAGAGTTCTACAATTATATAATCTAAACACCTCAAATCTTAAGATGCAATTTTTTTGTACTTTCATATCTACGTCTTTAACTGGCCACGGCGGGGTCTGCCGCTACTTTGCTGACAACCCGAAGGCCCGTTCGTTTCACGGCGGTACGCGACAACCCTGTTCGGCTTAGGCCTGCTTGGCCTGGGCCGGTCATGGTTGTCGCCGCAGAAATGCCCGCACCAATTTGTTAAAGCGGTCGGGATGTTCCAGAGACGAGAGATGGCGCGCGGGCTCCAGCCACGACAGGGTAGCATTGGGGATCAAACGCGCCATCATTTCGGTCACCTCGCGCGGTGCGCCTGGATCATCCGGCGTACCGATGATAAGGGTCGGTGCCTTGATCTGCGGCAGGCGTTGGGTGGTATTCAGCTCGCACATGGCGGTGGCCGCGGCGGCGAAACTCCGGGGCGCGAATTTGCCGATCGCTTCGTCCATATAAAGGTAACCGGGAAGCTTGCGATCAGCGGCTTCCTGTGTAAACCAACGCGCCATGAGCGGCGCGTGGATTGCCTCGATCCCGTCATCCAGGGCCTGCTGGGCCCGTTCCTGCCACATGGCGACCTGATCATCGTCGTATTGGCAGGTGGTATTCACCAGGATCAGCGAGGCCAGACGTTCGGGATAATTTAACGCAAAGGTCTGCGCGATTTGTCCGCCCAGCGAAACGCCGCAAAAATGCACCCGGTCAATACCCAGCGCATCCTGCAAACCGGCCGCATCGGCGGCCAGCATCTCCAGCGTATAGGGACCGGGCGGGGCATCACTGCCGCCATGTCCACGGGCATCATGGCGCAGCACGCGCAGGCCCTCGAAGGCCGGGAGGTGGAGATCCCAATAGCCAAGTCCGGAGGCAAAACAATGGTTCAGACAGACCACCGGCGCATCCCTGGGGCCGGTTAGTTCATAGCGCAACGTGATATCGCCAATATTTATGTGCTCGATTGTCATCCCGCAACCTTTCCCCTACCATCATGCCGGCCGACCAAATCCCCCGCCGAGGTTGCCGCCGCCAATGCCCATATTGCCAAAATTGCCAAAATTCAGCCGCCGTTTCGTTTTGCGTTCCCGTCCCGCCGATCTGCCGGACGCCAGCAACTTCGACATCGTGACGGTACCACTGTCAGCGCCGTCCGGGGAAGACCTCGTCGTCCGCGTCCTCATCGCCGCTCTCTCGCCGTGGCAGAACCAGAGGCTTAAGGACTTCAAAAACTATACCAATCCCTTCCAAATTGGCGAGTTGATTGATTGTGACGTGCTGGGTCAGGTCATTGCGGGCCGGGCGGGTGGTTTCGAACCAGGCGCTCTGGTGACCGGCCGGCTGGGTTGGCAGGAGCTGGCCATCGCCAGGCCGGAACAATTATCGCCGGTGACGGATGAGTTCGCCGAGGCGACTTGGCTGACGGCATTAAGTTCGCCCGGCCTCACCGCCTATTGCGCCATGGATTTGTTTGGCCGTCCCATGCCCGGGCGGACTCTTGTGGTCACCTCGGCTGCCGGCGCGGTCGGTGGTTATGCGGTTCAACTTGGCAAACGGGCCGGCATGCGCGTCGTTGGTATAGCGGGCGGCGAAAGAAAGTGTGCAATGGTCGCGAAGGAACTTGGCGCCGACGCCTGCCTTGATCATACCGGGCCTGACCTTGGTATGCGCCTTGGCGCGGCATGCCCCGACGGCGTCGATCTGGTCTTCGATACACTGGGCGGACCGGTGGCCGATACGGTTTTCGATCATTTGGCCAAATACGCGACGGTCTTGATTGTCGGTCGCACGGTCTCCAACAACAGCGCGCACCCGGATCAGGATCCGGTCAACATGCGGCAGCTCTGGGCACGTGAGGCCACCATCCAGTGCTTCTCGCGCTATTCATACCCTGAACGTTGGTCGTCGGCGCGCGCGCGAATGATGGAACTTTGTCGCGCCGGTGAAATCCGCACCAATATTCAGATGGTTGAAGGGTTTGAGCAAACGCCGACTGCGCTTCGTGATATGCTGTTGGGCAAATATACAGGCAAGGTACTGGTGCGGTACGCAAATGCCGCGCCATCTATTTCGGGAACCACAGCATGAGCATTGAAAAGCTTCGCGTCGGCGACATCGAAATCGCCCATCGTTGGGATGGTCCGGCAGACGGGCCCGTGGTGATGATGGCGCATGCCATGGGGACCAGCCACAAAATCTGGGACCGTCAGGTCCCAGCGCTGGTGGACCGCTACCGCCTGCTTAGGTATGACTGGCGCGGCCACGGCGATACCGATGCGCCGCCGGGACCCTACACGCTTGCACAATTCGTCGCGGATGCGATCGGCACCATGGATGCCCTGGGATTGGAGAAAGTCCATTGGGTCGGCATCTCCACCGGCGGCATGATTGGCCAAGGCCTGGGCATTCACCACGGCGACAGGTTGGCGTCCCTGACATTGTGCAATACCACTTCGATATCCACGCCCTGGTACCGGGATTCGGTTGCCAAGCGGCAGGCGGTAGCGCGGCAAGGCGGCATGGATCCGGCCTGGGAAATGACGAAAAGATTGTGGTTCACGGATGCTTATGTCGATGCGGCAGGCCCTGATTTTCACGCCACCCGCGACGTTTACGTGCGCACGCCGGTGGCGGGATATCTCGGCGGCACATCGGCGGTGGCGGATCTCGCCTATCGCGATTTATTGCACCGGATAAAGACGCCAACACGGATCATCGCCGCCGGCGCCGACCCGGTAACGTCGGTCGAACGCTCCGAAGAGATCCACGAGCGGATAGAAGGCTCGCAGCTCATGGTAATTGCCGGGCAACGCCATTTTTCCAATATCGAAGTCCCGGAACAATTCAACCCCATCCTGCGCCAAGGCCTCGATGGCTTCTCCGGCGCTGATGCCAGATAACGACTTTCCGACGTCATACCTGGTCCGGCCGATGCCAACTGCGGAAATTGGGACCATCATTCGGTCGGCCCGGTTCCAAGAACCATTCGGTATTCGGCGTGTGCCGAATGGGTTTTGCCTGCGGATGGTCAACAGGTAGGTCTTCCATCCGCTGCCGTGCTAACCGCATGTAGGAGATCAGCCAATTGTCGTTGGTGCGGACATATTCCTCCTCATAGTATCCCCAACCAATCCATCCACGATCTATCGGCGACCCCGGTGGCTGCTGGTCGGCTGGAAATTCTACATGATCCATCATAGACCAGATACCGCGCGCCGTTTCGGGGCCGACAAGCGTAATTTCGGGGGCCTGCACATGGTGGATCGTCGTCGCCTGACCCAGGCGTTTTGAGACACCATCGACAAAATGGGCAGGGTTGGAGCCGTCGGGCACTGAACCAAAGCCTTCGAGACGTGCGTCCGGCGTAAATAATTTTTCCAGCTGCCGCCATTGCTTCGTATCCACAAAGCGACAATAGCGCGCCTTGAGCTGACGGATCGCTTCAACGGCCAGTAAATCATCCAGTGTTCGCGGCTCCATGGCACACTCCTTGTTTCAGCTGTTGGCAAGTTAGCATTCGACGCAATGATGATACGAAGTCAAAACGCATTTCGGCAACGGATATTCAACGGGAACACGCGGTCGTTTTCTTGAGGGTGCTGGCGACAAAAATTGCCTGGAAAGCCGCCTTCTGTGGCCGTAAGCTTTGGGCAGACAAGCCAAATGGGAAATGTCGGCTTATGCTAAGCATAGCCGGATTTCGCGCTGCACCCAAAGCGTCCCATGAACAAAGCATCGGAGAACAGTAATGTCGGATAAATCAGTGAGTTACTGGAGCGATACCAGACAGGGGTTGCGAGCAGTTGAGCTTCGCGCGGCAGGGTTCGAGCCCTCCGAAGCGGTGAATACCAACGCCGTGGTGACCATAGCCAACGCTTACACCAACGCGCACCGTTGTAACAATCGCGTGCGTCGTATTGCCGATTTGCTGGTTGATGCGGTGGCGTCAAAGGGGGGCCAGGGCCTGTTGGTCGGCGCGCCGGCGGTCTCCGATGCCCTTACCCAGGGCACCGTGAATGCGGGCTACAGTCTGGCCTCACGCGACCTGATGGCCGATTGCATGGAGACGGGCCACTACGCCCATCATGGCAATGGAATGATTGTGGTTTCAGGCTGCGACAAGACCGGTGCCGCCGCGCTGATGCCTCTTGCGCGCACCAACGCTTTTGGTTTGGTGGTGTATCCGGGAACGAGTTCCCCGGGGCGGGTCGACTTTGAACCGTGGGCCAGCAAGGGCAACAATCTGACCATCATGGACTATATGGAAGGTTCCGCTGCCCGGGAAGCCGGCCGCATCTCAGATGATGAACTGACAAGCCTGCAGCGCTGCGTCATGCCGGGTAGTGGTACCTGCGGCGCGATGTTTACGGCAAATACAATGAGCACCATCGCCGAAGCGATCGGCATGATGCTGCCGCGTGGTGCCTCTCACCCGGCTGACTATGACGCCGCAAGCGATATCCACGACGACGTCAAGAACCAGGCACTCGCCAGCGTCGAAGCGCTTTACCGCCTCATGGAGATGGGCATCCGGCCGCGCGACATCATGGTGAGAGAAGCCTTCGAAAATGCGGTAACGACCGCTTACGCGATGGGCGGCTCTACTAACTTATATTTACATGTTCTGGCCATCGCCCGTGAGGCCGATGTGCCCTTTACGATCGAGGACATGCAACGTATCGGTGAGCGGGTGCCGCTTATTGCCAACCTGCAGCCACATGGTGCCTATGCCATGGTCTCGCTGCATCAGGTAGGCGGCGTCCCCGTGGTGATGAAAGCGCTCCTTGAGGCCGGCCTGCTGTACGGTGATGTCATGACAGTAACGGGCAAGACACTTGCCGAAAACCTTGCGGAAGTACCATTACCGGAAAACCTGCCTGAACAGGATGTGGTTTTTCCGGTTGCCCGACCGCTGGCGGCCCCTGGTAATCACATCAGTGTTTTGTCTGGCTCGCTGGCGCCCGAAAGCTGCCTGTTGAAGCTCTCGGGAAAGACGCTCGAGGATGGCGAGTTTCGCGGCAAGGCGAAAGTTTTCGACAGCGAACAAGCGGCGATGGCAGCGATACGGGAGGGCGGCGTGATTGCGGGTGATGTGATTGTCGTTCGACACGTGGGCCCCGTCGGCGCGCCGGGAATGCCCGAGATGGTGCATTTGACCATTCAGCTTCAAGGGCGTGGCTTGGGAAAAGATGTCGCGCTTATCACAGACGGCCGCTTCTCCGGCGTCTCGCACGGCATTCTGGTCGGGCATATTTGTCCTGAAGGTGCAAAGGGTGGGCCAATTGGCGCGGTGCGCGATGGCGACACCATTGTTATCAACCCCAAAACCCGCCGGCTTGATCTCGATATAACGCCGGATGAATTGGCAGCCCGTATGGCGCAGTTGGGTACACCAGTGTTATCCGACGTGGCGAAAGGGTCGGTGCTGGGCAAATATCGGCGTTTGGTCTCCAGTGCGCACTACGGTTGCGTTTTGTAGCGAACCTCTGTCCATTGTCTGTGCCCACCACCAGAGCATGTCTACTTTAAGCAGGCTCGAATTCTTAAGAAAGGAAGGCGCGATTGTCAGGGACTACGACCGCTGCTCTGAGATCGTCGACATCGAAAGAAATTCAGGTGATCGCCCGGATATCGCATAAATAGAGTTTTTGCGGTGCCGTACCGTTGATCGAGCCCAACGCATCTATGCCGAAATTTCTCATATGCAAGCCTTGTCGCGCCTACTAGAATTATGAAAACAAATTGCAATTAGCAACCTCACGCAGGATAAACAGGTCTATTAGCACTCCGTCTCCTGTATGCTTTTCTATCGCCCGTCATCGGAGGATACAAAAATGAAAATCACCCCAGTTGAAAACAAATCGTTCGGCGCCATCGTCACTGGTGCCAACATCGGCGCGTTGCGCGATGCCGACTTTGCGGCCATCGAAGCGGCGTTGCTGGACCGTGGCTTTTTGGTCTTTTCCGAACTCTTTCCTTCTGACGACGACACCATCGCCTTTGCCAAGAATTTTGGCGAGTTGGAATTCGCCGTCGTGCCTTTTCTGTCGAACCAGGACGCCAATGCGGATGGCACGCCGGGCGAGGTCTATGACATCGACTCTCAGCGCATGCGGATGATCCTCGGCAATGAAACCTGGCATACGGACTCGACCTATAAACCCTACAGCAGCAAATGCGCCATGCTGTCTGCGGTGGTGGTGCCCGAGCACGGCGGCGGCACCGGGCTGGCCGATATGCGGGCCGGCTACGCCGCGTTGGATCAGGCGACAAAGGACCGCATCGCCGACCTTGCGGCCTATCATTCGAACCTTTATTCCCAAGCCAACGATCTGGGCGATTTTCCAGGGGTGCAGGAGGGCACGATCTATCATGGCGAAGCCTATCTGCGACCGTTGGTCAAAGTGCACCCGCAGACCGGGGTCAAGAACCTCTTTATCGGACGTCATGCATTTGGCATTCCGGGGTTGTCGCGGCAGGAAAGCCGAACGCTGTTGAAATCACTGTTGGATTTCGTCGTCGCCGATGAGGCGCGGGTGTACGAACATAATTATCAGCCTGGCGATCTGTT
>Ga0233429_1001393_pt1 | contig 29363 bp, 25 predicted proteins | sample SI_118_April2016_3_FD_179879 | JGI IMG/M metagenome (GOLD analysis project Ga0233429, IMG submission 179879) | Seawater microbial communities from Saanich Inlet, British Columbia, Canada - SI_118_April2016_135_MG | ecosystem: Environmental > Aquatic > Marine > Inlet | place: Canada: British...
GGTTGATATGCATCAACCATGACCGCCGCTGTCTGTGTCCGTCGTGGCGCATGGGACAAGACGCCACCGGAACCGACGAGTAGATCGAGGGCCATCATGTCGATAAGGGACTCACCACTTTCCGACTGGGCGAAGACATCAGACAGGGTGCGCTCTGCCTGGACTCCCTTGAGTCCGACAGCCAACTCTCTGTGTTGGATATAGGCGAGGCGTAGTGCTTCGCGCGCGACACCATGCTCAATTTGCAGCTCTTCGAGGGTGTGCGGAATCGTTGTGGGGCGGATCATCTTGTTCTTGATCCGGTCGCGCAGGTCGGCCTCGTCCAGTTCAAAGGGGATCCAGCGCATCACATCCTCAAGGCCTGCCTCAGAGAGCACATTGGAAATACTATAGGACATGCCAAGATTGGCACTCACGGTGCGGTTGAATACCGGCTCGCCGTCCGCATCGAATACGGAGAACACGTCGGTCGTTGCGCCGCCGATGTCGACACCCAGCACATTGATGCCCTGGCGCTTGGCAATCGTCTGCATGATCTGGCCGACGGCGGCGGGCGTTGGCAGGATCGGCGCCCCTGTCCAGGTCATGAGCTTGCGATACCCGGGTGCCTGGGCCATGACATGTTCGAGAAACATGTCATGAATGACATGTCGAGCGGGGCCCAGATTCTCGCGTTCGAGAACGGGGCGCAGGTTTTCCGTCAAGGTGAGTGCCGTCTTTTCACCGAGGGTCGCCTCGATTTTCTCCGCGGCGTCCTTGTTGCCGGCATAGATCACAGGCAGTTGGAAACCAGAGCCAAAACGGGGCCGCGGGTCCGCAGCTGAAATGAACTCAGCCATCTCTACGACATGTGATATGGTTCCGCCATCTGTCCCACCCGAAAGCAGGACCATGTCGGGTCGTAGTTGGCGAATCCGTTCGATCTTCTCATGCGGGAGCCGGCCATCATTGGCGGCGAGCACGTCCATGACGATCGCGCCAGCACCTAGCGCGCAGCGCTGGGCACTTTCTCCCGTCATCGACTGTACCACACCGGCGACCATCATTTGCAGCCCACCACCGGCGGAGCTGGTGGAGATGTATACATCGACTCCTACATCACCATTGGCGGGTGTAATGATGCGCTCACCATCCAGGATTTGGCGACCGGACAACTCCTCGATCTCCTGAATCGCATTCAGCACGCCACGCGTCACATCCTCGAAGGGCGCCTCTACTGTTGTGGGGGCCTCACCTCGAAAAGTCTGTCGATACGCATCACCCTTGCGCTCGATGAGGATCGCCTTCGTCGTTGTCGAACCACAGTCGGTGGCGATAACGACATTGAGATCAGACGTCATTGTACCTGCTGCGTCGGGTGTTGATTGTTGTCATCCCGTGCGTTTTCCAACTCCAGAATCGTGTCACAAATGAGGTCGACGGATTGGCGCTTCTCCAGCAACTCGATGAAGCGATCTACGTCCGCTTTATTGAAAATAAGGGTCAGGAGAGGGGCGAGAAAGGCGAGGGCCTGGCTGCCGACGAAATTCAGCGGCCGGCTGGACTCGAGGGTCATCAAGGCGACAGTTGTCATTCGTCGTCTGACAACGAATTGTGCCAGCTTGTCGATCAGTTCGCGTTCGCCCTCGGTCCAGGTCGTTTCCGACTCCTCAGCGATGGCAAAGGCGTGGGACCACTTCTCTTTAAAAGTACTCAACTCTCTGGGTCCTTCAGTGCCTTTGAGTCCTGCAGGGATCGCCGCCAGTGGTCGACGGTGACGGCGACCCGACCGCCGTTGTCGGCATAGCGCAGGAAGATACCTCGAAAACCATCCAGACGGGAGGCCTGGTTGAAAGGACTCAGGAACAAGCCATCGCGATGGACATCTACTCGGGCAATCTGTTGCCAGCGAAGCTTGCGTGTGAAACCAAGGTGGGTTGTTGACGCGCCTTGGCCGTCAACAAGATGATCCGTTGGCAGTAGATATCGACTCGTAGTGGCGAGAAGTATCAGGATGGATCCCAGTCCATACAGAATGTGTTCGAAACTCCACGCTGCCACGGCACCCACAGCGAAGATGATTCCTACGAGTGTCGTCGACTTCCCCGGAGGTTCCTGGTGCCACGGATGAGCACGCCATTGCAGTGGAGAAGGTGTAGAGTCGGCATGGGTCATTCCTCGCTGTCGGCCTCATCGTCAGGTGTCAGGACAATGATGTCCCGGCCACGGGTCGTGATATATCCCTGTTGCTCCAATTGCTTGAGTTCGCGTGTCACTGTCTCGCGTGTCGTGCCTGCCATGTTGGCCAGTTGCTGGTGCGTGGGGCGACCAGTGATCACCACACCGCCATCAGTTGGTTCACCCTGATCTGTGGCCAGTCGCAGGATCGTCTTGGCGACACGATGGTGCACATCAAGCAACGCGAGTCCCTCCACCTGATCGTCCGTGCGGCGCAATCGCTGCGCTAATTCCTCGAGAAGAGAAACCGCTATCTGCGGAATCTTCGATAACAGGGCACGAAAATCGGCACGCTGCAACATCACCAATTGCGTCTGCGCCATGGCCGTCACATTGGCTGAGCGCGGTTGGTCATCGAGAAGGGACAATTCGCCAAATACCTCACCTTCACCAAGCAGGGACAGGATGAACTCCTTCCCGTCTTCATGGATGAGGCTGACCTTCACCTGACCACTGCGTATGATGAAGAGTGAATCCCCCGGATCCTCCGCGAGAATGATCAACTGTCCCTTGTCGAAGGTGCGGGTAAATGTCAGCTCTGCGAGGGCATCCAGCTCGGACTCGCCGAGACAGTCGAAGAGCTGAACATTGCGCAAAAATTGGCTGAGAGACATGGTCGACTCAGAGTGAGGGACAGGTTGACTGGTTCATATATAGGTCGGCCCTCACCAGGTGGCAAACCATGAGGGGCCATCCTGCAGCAGTGGGCAATCTTCGCATGGTCAGCTCTGGCGCTGCCGCCAGGCCCAGATCCGCTGCAGTCGTGGTGCCAGCAGGACACCATTTCGATCCAATTCTTCCCCCTCATAGCGTTCGTTGGCTTCGCGCGAGGATCTGTATCGCGAAGCCTCGAGCAGGTCCGGACAGTCGAGAACGTGGAAGTGAGACTGCAGAAAACCGTCCTCTTCGAGAACGATCTCGCGAAATCCGAGGGGGTGGCCGATCAGGCAGGCTGTATCCACCAAAACGATGTCCCGCCAAAGACGTAGACGATTCACATGCCGATGCCCCGAAAAGGTCGCCACGACAGAGGTACAGTCGATGAGTGTGTCACGCAGAACAGAAGCGCCCTCGATACATCCTACATCGTCGTCGTCGCCGGGACGCACGAGATTGGGCAGGATCCACTCGTGTAAGACCAACAGCAGCGCACAGTGATCTTCTCGCGCTGCCGCATCGGCACGACGCAGCGCCTGATCCAGCTCATCCGACCAGCGTCCGATCAGCGGCGCCGCGTGATAGATGTTGGCCAGGGCAAGGCGCACGCCCGGGGCAACATCGACGACATCCAGCAGGCGAGGGATGGGGAAGGTCTCGAAGAGTCTCTCGAAGGAGCCCGTCTGTGCATCGGAGTCATGATTGCCCGGAACATAGTGAATGGGGGCACGCAACTTCGCATATTCAGCAGCCACATCTTGGATCGACAGTTCGTAGTCGATCGTCGACAGATCGAAGGAACCACCGCCACATACGAGATCGCCGCCGTGGATGATGAAATCTGCTTCGACAGCATTGATCGCCGGCACACTCGCTGCAAGTACTTCGCGCGAGCGCGTCAGCATCTTTGGTGCACCCCAATCACGCAGGGCCGTTGGGTGGTAGTGGGTGTCGGTGACCACGACAAAGCGGACGCTCATGGTCAGGACGCCGGTAGATGTTGGCGCAACAGGCGTAGCCAATTGCCGTGCAACATCCTGGTGATGTCCTGATCGGTGTAGCCACGTCGTGCGAAGATTGCTTCCAGGCGCTGCAGATCGGCAATCGTGTCCATGTCGGCGGGGCTTTGTTCCTTGCCATAGCCACCATCGAGATCTGACCCGATCCCGACGTGCTGGCAATTGCCGGCGATCTGGCAGATATGATCGAAGTGGTCGGCCACGGTTTCCAGGGTGATTCCCGTATTGTCCTGAGACTCGTGATCCCACAGAGGCGAGAGCATCCAGTCGTCAAAGGCCACACCGATCACACCACCGCGATCGATGATCGCCCGAATCTGACGATCATCGAACTGCCGGTCATGGTCGCATAGAGCGCGGCAGCAATTGTGCGTTGCCAGCACTTGTCCACCAAAGATCTCCAGGACTTCCCAGAAAGCAGCTTCCGCGAGATGACTCAGGTCCAGCATCACGCCCTGGCTCTGCAGTGCTTTGAGGAGGGCACCACCTCTAGACGTGAGGCCACCGGGGGCTTGCGTACCGTGGGAGTAGGAGCTGACACCATAGTGGCAGAGACTGGCGACGCGTAGGCCCTCACTCCACCACTCGGGTATCTGTTCGACGTCGACGATGCCGTCAGCACCTTCCATGGTCAGGATATAACCAAGTGGGCAGTGCAAGGGATCTGCTTCCCATGCCTGCAGGTGCGCATCGAGATCGCTGACGCTGCAGATCTGACGCAGGTGGCCCTGGCGCTCCATCACTCGATACCAGGCCAGCTGCCCTCGATCGTGGGCGTAGGCGATTTCCTGGGTGCGCACACCTGGGAAACGTTTGCCATGGGATGCGACGCGACAACAGACCGTGACAAAGACCAAGCCCATCTCACCACGACGAAGTTCGTCGAAGGAGACCACATTCAATCCGCGTCCCTTTTGCTCCATCCCCGCCTCGGCCTCGCGCATTTGCGAGATCGATTGGGCGAGATCCCGATTCCACACGAGTCCGTTGTAGGCCAGATCGAGGTGCGAATCGATAATGAGCATGGTGGCTCCACGAAGGGGATGGGCGTACGCGGCCCAAAAGTGGCTCTGCAGATCACATCAGGCAAGGGCCTCAACCTCAGGCCCTGAGGCTATAATTCTTCCACCAATGCGTGCAGAAGGGCCTGCTCCGTGGCGGGATCGACCATGTTGGCGCGGTTCGAAATCCACGTCCGCAATTGATCGTGGAATCTGGGGTCCTGCTCGAGCCGCTGCAGCAGGAGGGCAAGCTGCGTTGTGTCTCCGACCTCGAAATAGCCCGGGTAGTCGGCACCCAGCAGGCCGATGGACCCGGAGATACGAGACGAAATCACCGGCACACCGCTGGCGATCGCCTCGCAGACCACATTGGCGCCACCCTCCATGACAGAGCTTAACACCATCGCCTGGCTGCGAGCCAGCAACCGCATGGCGCGCCACCGCGGTATTTCGTCCAACCATCGATAGCGCGGATTCTGGCTCATCTCTTGCCGTGCACGCTCCTCCATTTCCACTGACAGAGCGCGACCAGCATGTGATATCTGCAACCGAGACGACACGGGCACACGGCGAGATGCCTCCGCGGTACGGAAAGGGTCTTTCACCTCACGCAAATGGCCGAGAACGCAGACCTCGAAAACCCGGGCTCGCGGCGGATACGTCCCCTTCGCAGGCAGCACCGATTGAACGATGACACGTGCATTATCCCTCAGATCAGCGGGCAGCTCCTCTATGCCTGCCTCTTGCAGGACGATGAAGCGGTCCGCCAACTGCAGGGACTGTTGCGCATCAGCGTCGGTGTGAATGTCACCATACAGATCAGTCCCTGTGAGGGCGAGTACAATGGGTGCACCCTGTCGCTGGCGCCGCCACTTGACGATCGCCTGATGGCTGCGTCGGGCATGCAGGGCGATGAGAACATCTGCACGTTGTCTGTCAAAATCGGTACTCACCGTGACCCGGTGGCCCGATCGCCGCAGAAGCCGGGCCCAGCGCATGGCGGTGAGACGATTGCCGCTGCGGGACCGTGCCGCGGCAGGTGTGACAATCAGGATACGCACGAGGCTGGTCTCACACAGCGTAAGTGCGGTCTTACACGGCGTAAGTGCGGTCTCACACAGCGTACGTGCGGTCCCACACAGTGTAAGTGCGGCCCTAGACATCGTAAGTGCGGCCTCATGCGGCGCAGGTGCGGAAGCCGGCGAGAATATCGCGACGGTCGGGTGTCATGAAGTTTCGATATTGGGTGCGGATCAGGCGAGATCGAGTCACCCAGCAACCACCTCGCATCACTTTCCGTGTGTGAAACCAGGGCGCTGAATAGTCCTTGTAGGGATCCATTTCAAATCCCGGGTAGGGGCCGAAATCTGTTGACGTCCATTCCCAGACATTGCCGATCATCTGTCGACAACCCCAGGCACTGTCACCGGCGCCCAGAGCGCCTACATCAACGGTGCCCATCGTATGCCAGTCGAGATTGGCCACGGCAGGGGAGGGCGCCTCGTTACCCCATGGATAGGGGCGCTTGTGCTGTGACAGGCCGGCGGAATCTGGCTCCGTCGCTGCTGCTGCCTCCCATTCAGCCTCTGTTGGCAAGCGCCGCCCGGCCCACCTGCAGTAGGCATCTGCCTCAAACCAACTGATGTGGATCACGGGTCGATCTGGCTCGAGGTCGAACCAGGCATCGAAATGCTGTCGCTGCCAGCCGTTGGCGATACGCTGCCAGTGAACCGGATGCTGGGCCTGGCGCGACTGACACCATTGCCAGCCCTCTTGCGTCCAATAGCGTTCCTCGGCGTAGCCTCCGGCATCGACGAATTCAGCGTATTCGGCCTGGGTCACAGCGGCACGAGCGATACGGAAGGGAGCCAGCTGAACTGGATGGGCCCACTTCTCGTTGTCGAAGACAAAGGCAGCGTTGGCGGATGAACCTAATTGCAGGGTACCACCAGGTATCTCCACATCACCCGGCAGAGGGCCGCCACCGTCGACGTCCCCGGGATCGATCTGGATGCCAAGATTTGGCGCGGGCCAACCGTGCGTCTGGCGCGTATAGGTGAGTGCCTCGGTATGCATGTCCTCGTGAAGCGTCGCATAGAGGGCGTGGTAGACGACCTCGTCACTCGGGTTATCACGCAGCAGGGCCAGAGTTCGCTGCAGCACCTCAGCGACGTAGGCGAAGGTCTCAGTGCGCTCTGGTAGTGGCAGATCCCATCTTGTCTTGTGGTCGATTTCCATCGAGTCATACAGCACATCCTCGTCCTCCCGAACTCGGTCCTGGCCAGCTGCGGCACGCAGGACCCACTGGGACTGAAACCACGCGTGATGACCAATTTCCCAGCGACCTGGATTCACGCAGTCGAGTTTAGGTCCGAGCAGTTGCTCATCAGACAAGTCACCCATCAGCTCAAGTGAACGTGCGCGGGCATCCGCCACGTGTCCGATCAGGTCGTCGATGGTCATCAAGGAAAGGATCTGGTGGTCGGGAGCCATGGTTGCGCTATCTGAGGTTGGGGACAAGAGGCACTGGATACGGAGGATAGGAATGTAACCCGACCTGTTCAATCCATTGCGAATCTGACGCGGCACAATTACGTTCAGCCGGAAGCATTCTTGTATGACAATATTCCTCGCTGCAAGTGAGCTCCATTGGCACTGTTCAGTAAAGACAAGACCCTGACGAGTCTGGCGCGTACCTGCGGGTGAGCGGCGAAAGTGAGTCCGGTCGGACTCGCCAAGCTGCTGTCCCGATTGCCGTCGAAGAACGACCCGAATCTGCTGGTTGGATTCGAGACCAGTGACGATGCGGCTGTGTATCGACTCGACGATGAGCGCGCACTCGTGCTCACGGCCGATATCATCACGCCGCCCGTTGACGATCCGGTTCTGTTCGGTCAGATCGCTGCTGCGAACGCCCTGAGCGATGTATTCGCCATGGGTGGCAAGCCACTGGCTTGCCTGAATCTGATTGGCTTCCCCAGCAGAGATCTTGGCGCCGACGTGCTGGCTGGGATCGTCGAAGGGGCCCTGGAGAAAATCACAGAAGCCGGGGCGGTCCTTGCAGGAGGGCATACGACAGACGATGAGGAACCGAAGTTCGGCCTGTCTGTCACGGGCATCGTTCATCCGGAGCGTTACTGGGGCAACGCCGGAGCACAGCCGGGAGATGTGTTGATCATGACCAAACCCATTGGGAGCGGTGTCCTGTTCAATGCAAATCTGAATAAATTGGTATCCGCAGAGGCAATGGACACTTGCATCGAGACACTCACGACACTGAACAAGACGGCGGCCGAAGTGTTCGCCCGCTTTGATGTGCATTCGGCAACGGATGTCACAGGGTTCGGTTTTGGAGGGCATGCCTTCGAAATGGCCGAGGGATCGAAGGCGACGCTGGCCATCGACTTCGGCTCGATTCCCATCATGGCTGAAGCGTTGGATATGTATCAGAAAGGCGTCACAACAGGCGTCAATGCAGCCAATCATGAACAGATCGACGCGTCGATCCGCTTTGACCGGGATCTGTCCCTGGCCGAGCAGGAAATCCTTGTCGATCCGCAGACCAGTGGTGGTCTTCTCGTTGCCTTACCTGCATCCGAAGGCGAGGCGGCCATCGCGGCCTTGAAGGCAGCTGGTGTCTCTGCAGCCTGCCAGGTGGGTGTTGTCGAACCACGCGACGCTGACACAGCTCTGGCGATTAGATAACAAGGGCTCAGCTCACCTCGATTCTCACTGGCTATCAACAAGAAAACTCATTCACCATACGGCTGAAGCCGACGGGAATCTGTCTGTCGACGCCGATTTAGCAGTCATCCAAGGCGATGGGTTCGCCCACTTCACAAGGAGTTAGGCTCTTGCGCACCTTCACGAAAGCATTATTCGCACTGACGATATGCTGGATCACCGTAACCAGCGTCGCCGCCGAGGAGCAGGCGCCGATCTTCCGCTTTACAGCGATCCCCGATCAGAACACGGCACGACTGCAGGAACGTTTTGGTGGTGTCGCCGCATATCTCACCGAGCAGCTCGGTGTTCAGGTCGAATACATTCCCGTGAAGTCTTACGCGGCATCTGTGGCGGCCTTTAAGAATTCTGAAGTGCAGCTGGCATGGTTTGGTGGGCTCTCCGGTGTGCAGGCACGGTTGGCGGTACCCGGTTCCAAGGCAATTGCCCAGGGGCAAGATGACCTCGCCTTCGTCACCTATTTCATCGCTCATCACAGCACAGGGATAGACGCAGGAGCTACGTTTCCTGCCGGGATCGCTGGCCACACCTTCACCTTTGGCTCGAAAGGTTCAACCTCGGGGCGTCTGATGCCGGAATACTTCATCCGTCAGCATCTGGGCAAGTCGCCGGATGAATCCTTCAAGCGTGTCGGCTTCAGCGGCGATCATTCCAAAACCCTGGCACTTGTACAGTCTGGTGCCTATGAGGTGGGCGCCCTCAACTACAAGGTCTGGGACAACGAACTGGCGGCAGGCAAGGTCGATACAAACAAGGTGAGCATCATCTGGCGCACACCGACCTATCCCGATTATAACTGGACGGTACGAGGCGATGTCGACGTGGTGTATGGTGAGGGCTTCGCTGACCGCATTCAGCAGGCCCTGATCAATATCGAAGATCGCGCTCTCCTCGATGCCTTTCCACGGTCTCGCTTCATCGCCGCGGACAACAGCATGTATGCGCCCATTCTCAAAACCGGCCAGGAGATCGGCGTCTTACGCAAGTAGGGCCGACTCGTAAAGCCATGGGGGCCCCCGTCGACGTAGCCACGAACGCCTTTGATCTGCAGGATCTGAGCATTGCGTACCAAGGAGTCACGGCGCTTCAGGGTATCTGTCTGCGGATCGAGATGGGGGAGAAGGTTGTCCTCATCGGGCCCAGTGGCGCGGGGAAGTCGACGCTGCTGCGGCATCTGCAGGAGCTGAGCAGCCGCGACAGCGCCCTGATCCACCAGGACTATGCCCTGGTGCCGCAGTTGTCCACTTTTCACAACATCTATGCGGGTCGGCTCGACAGTCACACATCATGGCAGAATCTGCGGACCTTGCTGCGTCCCCATCCGGCAGATGTAGCGGCTGTGCAGCCGATTCTCGAGGCCCTGGATCTGGCGGACAAGGCACACGACCGTGTGCAGTCCTTGTCGGGTGGTCAGCAGCAGCGCGTCGCCGTGGGGCGCGCTGTTTTCCGAGATAGCCAGATCCTGCTGGGAGATGAGCCTGTCTCTGCCATCGATCCGCATCAGGCAGGACGTGTACTTGAGTTGATCAAGCAAAGTGCGTCGACGGTTGTGCTTGCCATGCATGATGTGCAGTTGGCACTCGAGCACTTTCCTCGAGCCATCGCCCTTCGCGACGGGCAGATCGTCTTCGATCTTCCCGCTGAGCAAGTCGATCCGGAGACTCTCGGGCACCTCTACCGCGCTGAAGGCTAGGTAACAGGTGCTGCGCACGAGTCTTGGTTTCGTCGGCGTCGCAGTACTATGTCTCGTCGGTGCCGATCTGGAGATCAGCACCCTCGAGCCATGGGGGGAGTTGGGTCGAATCGGCTGGGGGTTTCTTACGCCAGACGTGTCGGCCCTGTCCCGTGTAGGCGACGCGCTCGTGAATACGATCACCTTTGCCTTCTGCGGTCTGGCACTGGGTGTTGCCGGTGGCAGCCTGTTGGCGGCTGTGTTCAATCAATCAGTTACGGTCCGTGCCTTTTGCGCATGTGTGCGCGCAGTGCACGAACTGTTCTGGGCATTCCTCTTCCTGCCTGTCGTCGGACTCACCCCCATCTGCGGAATCCTCGCCATCGGCATTCCCTATGCGGGGGTCTTCGCCAAGGTATACGCCGAGATCCTGCAGGAAGCTGATCGTCGCCCTCTTGCTGGTTTGCCGGCGGCGAGCGGCAAACTGAGTCGTTTCTTCTATGGCGTTCTCCCCGTTGCCTATCCCGATCTGCGCGCCTACACCTCCTACCGACTCGAGTGTGCACTGCGTTCCAGTGCCATCCTCGGCTTCATCGGCCTGCCGACGCTGGGTTTTCATCTGGAGACGGCCTTTCGCGAGGGACTCTACGCAGAAGCGCCTGCTCTGCTCTATGCATTTTATCTGCTGATCGCCTCTCTGCGCTGGTGGGTACGACCGCGGCTCGTACCGATCTACATCGCTGTTTCCTTCGCGTTGATCTCGACGGATGTCCATCTGTCCTGGGACAATGTCCGACGTTTCCTTACATACGAGATTCTGCCCTGGCCAATGCGCAGTGATGGTTATTATGCGGGCACGGGCGAGGTTGTTTTCGATCTGATGGAGATTGGGCGTTGGGCCTGGGACCTGACGGCGACGGAGGTTGTCCCGGGGGCATGGAACACCATCCTGTTGACCCAGATTGCTCTCGTCGGTACGGGGGTGTTTACCTTGCTTGCCTTCCCCGCCATCTGTCGTCACTTCAATGGTCGTTTTGGGCGTGCCCTGTCCCACTACGGTCTCATCGTCCTGCGCACGACACCGGAATACATCCTCGCATACGCTCTGTTGCAGTTGTGGGGCCCTTCGATGCTGCCTGCCGTGGTCGCAATTCTGTTGCACAATGGGGCGATCCTCAGTCACCTCACGGGCGGGCACGCCAACACGCTGAATCTGCGTGTCGATCAACCCCAACGACGATCAGACCGCTATCTATTCGAGGTGCTGCCGCGAGTCTATGGGCCATTCCTCGCGTTCCTGTTCTACCGATGGGAGGTCATGATGCGCGAGTCCGCAATTCTCGGCATCCTCGGTATTCGGACGCTGGGTTTCTTCATCGATTCGGCCATCGCAGAAGACGCGATCGACAAGGCCGTTTTTCTGATCGGCGCGACGGCATTGCTCAATGTGGGAATCGATACGATTTCGCAGATCATCCGAAGACGTCTGCGGGTCCGTCCAGGAACCGTTTTTACCTACGACTAGACGGAACGACTGCTGCGCCTGGCTTACTTCGGGTGCCAGAGATTGACGGAAAAGCGGCGGGCTTCGTCGAACCACTGGCACTCCATGCCGAAGTGACTCGAGGTGGCCAGGGCCTGAATCTCGTCCGGCGAGTATTTGTACGAGTTTTCTGTATGAATGCTCTCACTGCCTTCGAACTCGACCATTAGGTCGATTGCAGCGATGTGAACGGATTGAGCGATCTCGCTGACCAGATGCATTTCCACTCTTCCCGCATCCTGGTTCCACCGAGCCTCATGAGAGAAGGCGTCCAGATCGAAGTCTGCCCCGAGTTCGCGATTGATACGTGTCAGCAGATTCTTGTTGAAGGCAGCAGTGACTCCCGCCGCGTCGTCATAGGCTGACTCGAGGATGGCTGCGTCCTTTCGCAGGTCGATGCCAATCAGGAAGCGATCGTCTGGTCGCATCGTCGTATGTAGTCGCTGCAAGAAATGGACGGCATCATCGCGTTGAAAATTCCCCACATTTGAGCCCAGCCACAGAATCAGCCGGGGTGGCCCGCCCTGCTCTTTGAGGAAATCCAGTCCATCATGATACTCTCCGGCGACGGCATAGACTTCCAGCTGATCGTAATCGCCGACCAGGGCCCTTGAGCTCTCTTCGAGGATCGAACGAGAGATGTCGACGGGGATAAAACGCAGCTGTTCGTGGCGTCTTAGCAGTGCTTCAAGCACGAGGCGTGTCTTGGTCGCACTCCCTGAGCCAAGTTCGACGAGATCCACGTGATGCTGAAGGTGTGCAACCAGATCGTCAGCGCAGCTTGCCAGGATCGCCGCCTCTGTGCGGGTCGGGTAGTATTCCGGCAGCTCGCAGATCTGCTCGAACAGTTGCGAGCCCACTTCGTCATAAAAATAGAGGCACGGCAGCCACTTTTGTGTGTTTGTAAGACCTTCGCGTACATCGGCGGCGAGGTCAGTCTTGGCACTTTGCTGTGTAGATCCGACCAGGGTCAGGCCCCGGGGCGTGCCATGTGTAGAAAGTGGCTGGAACTGCGTGATCGAGGCCTCCAGTCGCGTGCGTAGTTAGTCTGTTGGCTGTAGTCGCAGGCCAGCAGGTACAAGGATTCTCTCTGACAACTCAAAGAGCCACTGGACTAACAAGGCAAGCAAGGCAGCAGGGATGGCTCCCTCGAGAATCAGAGCCGTATCGGCGAGGCGGATGCCGGTCAGGATCGGTTGACCGAACCCACCTGCGCCAACAAAGGCGCCGAGTGTGGCAAACCCCACATTGATCACGGCAGATGTCTTGATTCCTGCCAGGATCGACCGCGATGCCATGGGAAGTTCAATCCAGCGTAGACGCTTGCCAGATGGCAATCCGAGTGCCGCCGCAGATTCGCGCAGATGCAAGGGGGTGTCCGTCAGCCCCGTGTAGGTATTGCGGACGATGGGGAGCAGAGAATACAGGAAGAGTGCGCAGATGGCCGACGGTCCGCCCAGTCCCACGAGAGGGATCATAAAGGCGAGCAAGGCAAAGGCGGGAATCGTTTGGATAATGCCGCTGAGGCCCAGCACGGCCTGGCCGAGTTGCCGATATCGGGCTGAGACAATCCCCAGGGGCACGGCGACCAGGATCGCTGCCAAAAGTGAGAGGCCGACGAGAGTCAGGTGCTCGATCGTCGTCTTCCACAGTCTCTGAGGTCGATTCAGTATCTCGAGTTCGGCGATCGTGCCGAAGGTCTCGGCGAGAAAGTCGGCAGCAACCTGCTGTTCGTGGACGCGATCGATCTTCGCACGCTTGTTCATCTTCGCCATGGAGACGGCATCGATGCGGTTTTCGAGGCTGTGAAAGGCTGCCGCGAGATGGGGTGCACGCTCTTCAAGATCAGCGCGATACAGGATGACGGCGTGATAGGTGGGGAAATACTCGCGATCGTCTCTGAGGGCGACAAACCCATAAAAGTCGATTTCTGCATCGGTTGAGTAGAAATCGGTCGCGTCGAGTTGTCCCGCTTCCAGGGCGCGATAGGCAAGCGCGTGCTCGAGGCCACTCACGTCCTGGTGTGGTAGCTGGTAGTGCATGCGCAGACCGGGCCAACCATCACCTCGATCCATGAACTCGTTGCTGAAGCCGAGCACGAGTTCCGGATGGGCGACGAGGTCAGAAATCGTCTCCAGTCCTCGACGTTCTGCCACATGGCTAGTGACACCGATGGCATAGGTATTGTTGAAACCGAGAGGGCGTGTCATGCGTAGTCCATGTTCTTCTACGCGCGCCCGCATCGCGGCTTCATCGATCATGCCCTCGTTGCCGAGAATTTCCTGGGCGATGGTGCCCGTGTATTCCACATAGGCATCAAGCTCACCAGCGAGCAGAGAGTTCCACAGGATTCGTGTCCCGCCCAGTTCTCGTTCATGCTCGGTCTCGTAGCCCCTGGTCTGTGCCAATTGCTGCAGCATGTCACCGAGAATGACACTCTCCGTGAAGGATTTCGAACCAACGTGCAGGACGGGGTCTTCTGCTATGGCGGGTGTGCACAGGAGCAGGGCAGTGAGGATGGTGCGCCAGGGCCGCATCAGCTTGTCCCGCCCAAGACGTGCAGGGTCGTTCTCTGGGCGTTGATGAATCGCTCGACGAATTCCTCTGCTGGTTTCGTCAGCAGATCGGTCAACGTACCCTGTTGGACAATCCGCCCCTCACGCATCAGGGCGATCTGGTCGCCGAAAAACCCTGCCTCGCCCATATCGTGGGTGACCATCACGACTGTTTTCCCGAGGCCACGGAAGATGTCGCGCAGATCATTCTGCAGGTCGGATCTGACAATGGGGTCCAGTGCGCCGAGTGGTTCGTCGAGCAAGAGCAAGTCAGGTTCGAGCATGAGGGCACGCATCAGCCCCACACGTTGCCTCTGACCACCTGAGAGCTGAGCCGGATAGCGGTCGAGGGCGTCCACGGGGAAGTGGGTGAGTTCGGCCAGTTCTCGCAGTCGTGTGTGAATTCGGTCTGGCGTCCAGTCGAGGTGGCGAGCGAGAAGGCTGACATTTTCGCCGGCGCGCAAATGCGGGAACAGGCCACCATCCTGAATGACATAACCAATACGATGGCGCAGCGTGTCGAGATTCTGCTCGGCCAGGATGGTGCCGTCGATGGCGACGGATCCCGCGTCAGGCTGAATCAATCCCAGCATCAAGCGCAGGAGGGTCGACTTGCCACATCCGGACGGGCCGATCAAGACCATCGTGCTTCCCGATGCAGCGATCAGGTCCGTCGGCTGGAGAGCGATGGTGTCGCCGAAGTGTTTTGCTACGCCCCTCAGTTCAAGCATGGTTCATACGACTTCTGCCGCGTCGCGGCCTTCGGCGAGGGTCGCCAACCCGTCTCGGTCCACCAGGTCAATCTGCTTGCGACCCGCCTGTAGGAGGCCCTCATCGCGGAAGGTGCCCATGACCTTGCTCACCATCTCGCGACTCGATCCGACAAGTCTCGCCAAGTCATCGTGGGTGATCGTCAGGCCAAGGGATCGTCCGCCAGTGGGTAGGTCCTCGCCGTATTCATCTGCGAGGTTGAGCAGCAGTGTCGCCAGGCGCACGCGCACCGGTTTGGTCATGATCTCGGCGAGGCGCTGCTGCAGTCTGGCGATACGGCGCCATGAGAATTTGGTGATTCGGTAGCCAATGTCAGGATGATTGTTCAGCAGGGCTTCCATCTGCTGCTGCGTCATGCGGCAAAGGACCGTGGATTTCAGGGCGACGAGGCTTTGGCTGTAGTCGAGGGTCTGCGCTCCCTCCATGGCGCCAAACAGGTCTCCGGGCCCGAGCAATAGCACAGTGGCATCCTTGCCTTCTGCATCACCGTAGGTGAGCGACATCAGTCCTTCCTTGATAAACCAGATGGCATTCGGATCATCCGGATCCGACAGAATGAGATCTTCCGGCTCCAGCTTCACCATGACAGTCACGTCCCGCAGGTGCTCCATCTCTTGTTTGCTGATACCGGAAAACAAGGGACAGTGCTGCAGATGCCAGAGTTTCTCGTCAGTGATCGTTGTATCGCTCATATGGCGCGAACATACTCAACCGATCGTCTCTGAGCAAGCGCCTGTTTTTCTGCGTGAAGTCACAGGAAAACAGAGGGTTACGAAACTCTGGAGGGTGTGGTCATTCGCCTGTCCAGATACCCAGATTCTGTAGCTGAGCGCTAGCCTGCGGCGCCCAACCACGGTTGGCTATCGGGCTTGCCGGACTCGGATGCAGGATCGTAACGATCTGCGCCTGCGTGTCAGGCAAGGCACGTTGCGCCTGGGTCTGCGCAAAGCGACCCACGCCGACGATCCAGCGTGGCTGCAGGGCATCGACGAGACGTCGTAGGTGTTCGTCGCAGGGCCCCTGCACGGCCTCGCGTTCGTGCGCCGGGAGCTTGTCAGGGGTGCGATTGCGACCGGTTTCTTCCATGAACATGAGCGGACAATAGTTGGCGACGAAGTGCTCGGCGAAGAATTGGCCAGCATCCGTGAATCGATCCGCAAACATTCCCCACAGACGTTGACCACTCACTTCAGAGCGGGCGCAGGCGAAGCCATCTATTGGACGTTTCGGATGCTCTGTGTCGGGGTGTGAAACGGGCGTCTCAATCCCGAGCCAGTCGCGGACGGCAGCCACCTCGCCAAAGGGGACCCCTGTCTGTCCCATTCCCCAGGGACCAGGATTCATCCCAAGAAAGAGCACCGACCTGCTGCCACTGCCCCACCGCGTGAGATATTGCTCGTGGCTGCGTCGCGCATAGTCGAGAGGGTTGTAGACATGGGTGACAGGAGCGGCGAAGGACAAGTCCTGCAGTTGGCGGCGTAAGGCGCGAGCGGCATTGACGAGCGGGGTGGGCATGAGGGCTTCCAAAGGGGGGGAGACTCTGAGGGCAGTACAGAATCTCACGGCATATGGAGTTTGGCTCAACGGCTTGTCGGACCTAGTATCAGGCCTAGTATCAGGCCTAGTATGAGGCCTAGTATACAGGCCTGGTATCAAAACCACAGCATCAAGGTCAGCCTGATAGGACATGAGTGCATAGTTATCTCGATGATGGCACACATCAGGCAAGTGGCGAGGAGATCAAGGGCAGTTCGTGCGAGGGCGGCGCACGCGCTATCGGGACTGATACGAGGACACCAGAGTGGAAGGCACGGAAACAGTGGAATACATCGAAACCTTCGACGAGGGACCGGCCGGCTGGTATGGCTGGATCAGCAACGCTGGGGGTCCGGCACGCCTCGAGGTCAATGATGGCTACGCCCTAAGTCGAAGTCCGTGGTGGATAGACTACAATCACGCGCCACCGGGCCTCGGCTACATGCACCTGCTCTACATGCTCAACACGGACGGGCGACCGGGAGAACACCAACGCGAGACAGAGGGGCAGAATCGGTTCATCCTGCAGGGATGCCCGACGGATTTCACGAATGCGCAGTTTACGCTGCGTCTGCGAGGAGAGGTCGAGGCCAAAGGTGCCAAGTTTCACCTGCTGATCCAGGGCGCACAGGATGGGTTGGTTTCGGGCTGGCTACTGACAGGTCAGAGCTTTGAGATCACACCCGACTGGAGTGAGCAGACCGTTACACTGGTCCCTGATACAGCCCAGTGGAGCTGTCTGAAGGCAAGACACGACCGTACCGAGTCTTACGGCGAACTGCCCCTCACGACGATTCTAGCAGACGTAAATGTTGATATCCTCCTCGTCCTGCACCCACTGAAAATCGAGCCTATGGGAGCCATAGAAGGTGATCGACATCAGCTGCGTCCCGAGAAGGACTATCCTGTCTGGCGTTCGCGGCTCCCGGAGGGTTATGTCTGTCTCGACGAGGTCCGTATTCGCTTCGATGTGACGTAGCAATATGGTCTCGCAGATATGCCGGTTTGAACGATCCGTTAATCCACCATTGAGATTATCATGGCTGCATACGTAACTTCCGAGTAGAAGAGACGTCCGCTTTGCTACGTTGTGAAGGGAGATTCAGGTGGGAAAGAAGAAGATCAAGAAGAAGAGGGTTGTCACGAAGAAGAAGACCTCTGCCAAGAAAAAGACGAAGTCTATCCGAACTGACAGCGACGAGAACCAGGCTGAGCAGCGGGGTCCTGCCCCACGAGATACGAGCAGAGGGCATGTTGGCGGACCGATCAAGATCACACGAGAGCAGAAGCACCAGAGTCGCTGACATGATCCTGAAACTTCACACAGTCTGAGACTCACATGACGTTGAAATCCGTTTACATGGTCACGGACATGGAGGGCGTCGCCGGGATCGACATGTGGGATCCGCGCCGGCGCGACGATGCGGCCATGGCGCGAGGTGTCTACGATCGAGCCGAGATTCAGAGGTTGCTTACAGGTGAGGTCAATGCCGCTGCGCAGGGACTTTTCGACGCCGGTGTGGTAGATATCTACATCAATGATGGCCATGGTGCGGGACGCACCATTCTCGTGGAAGAACTGATCTCGGGTGTGAAGATCGCACGCGGAACCGGACGGCCACGGACATTGCCAGGTCTTGTTGCCGGGGCGCAGGCGCTGGTGCAGGTAGGGATGCACGCTATGGCGAAAACGCCTGATGCTTGTCTGGCCCACACCATGTCGAAGGATCAGACCGTGTACCGCATCAATGGGCGCGAAGTGGGGGAGATGCAGATTGCCGCGTATCAATGTGGTCAGTTTGGACTGCCCTGGATCTATACCAGTGGTGACTCGCACGCCTGTCGCGAATCCGAGGCCTGGGTGCCCAACATCGTGACGGCCGCGGTAAAGGAGGGGCTTGCAGAAGAGTGTGCCATCCATCTGGCACCGGTGGATGCACGAGACCTGATCCGCGCATCGATCCAGCAGGCTGTGGAAAACTGGCAGGCCGTCGACCCTCTCGTAGCCTCGTCACCTGTGACTCTCGAGATAGAACGACCTGAGACGTGGGCCGAGACGCCCTCTGGCGCCCAACGCGTGAATGAAACCACCCATCGCTGGGTCGCCGATGACGCGTGGTCTGCGATGCAGTGGGCGATGCGCGGCGTGGAGAACGCTGCCGCGCCGATTTAAAGACCAGCCCCTATCTGTAGTGGGGTTTGTCCTGCAGGTGATACTCTAGAAGATGACCGCGGGCACCGATATAGAACACACCCGGTTCACCCTCGACGATCTGATAGAGATCGGTGATCGGTGGGGGATCCAGATAACGGACCTCTCCGGTGCTGACATTTAGCTGGAAGACGTCTTTCTGGGTGACACCGTAAATGTCACCATCGTGGGCACATGTCAGGTGTGTGATCCCATAGGTCTCCGGTACGCCCATCAGTGGCGTCCCTTTTGATCGCATTTCCCAGCGCCTCACGACCTGTCGTTCGTCAACGTCAAAGGCGAAGAGCTGGCCCGAGCTGACGCTTCCGTAGACGAGACCATCAGCGGAACTTACGGCGACAGACGTGACCGCCTCCGCTGCTGGCACAGGGATACACTCGAAGACACGAGCCTCGGCTTCGACGTCAAACAGAACGAGTTTTCCCTCCGTCGTCGTCTCGATGCAACCACGCCCGCCCGAGATGCTTGTGCCGCCATAAACGAAGCGTTCGTCGGCAGTGACACTCTGGAACGATTGTTCTTCGTCTCTGAAGACGCGGATTTCTTCCGATGCGGGATCGAAACGGGCCAGTCCGCCCCCTGGAATTCGGTAGTTGGAACGACAGGCGATGTAGATGCGGTTGTCCGCCCCAACTGCGTATTCGAAGGGGCGATTCATGTCCTGGCCGAGTTGGCCAAAGTTGCGCGGATTCGCCGTCGGTGAGATGCCCTCCTGCTCTGGCTGTGGGTCCCATGGTTTGCTCGGGTCATAGGAAGCCCAGTATCCACCTCCGTAACTGCCCAGGTAGACCTTGTCGCCATAGGCGATCACATCATAGATCTCACCACTGCTCCAGCCTGCGCGTCCCAGGTCAGTCAGCTCTCGGGTGCGCGGGTCAAAGCTGAACATGTGCATGGAGATGATGGTGCTGCCGTAGATCTTGCCGTCCGGTCCCGTATTGAGGCCGACAATATCCGTCGCCACCTGCGGCGTGTAGTCGCTCTGACGCTCTTGTCCATCGACAACGTAGTCAGCGGCATGGTAGAAGCGAGGTTGGATGTCGCGAGTGGGCGGGGGACTGACCGGTGTGGGAGGCGCTTCATCCAACAGCCGCGTTTCGCCGCTGTCTGGGTTCAGCGCGACAATCGCGAAGGGGACCCGGTTGATCCCACACACGATCTCGCCTGTCTCGGTTTCAGATTGCGGGTAACACCAGATGTGCTGTCCCACAATGATTGGCTCGGGGGCGAGACATCCGTAGTCCCGCCACTTGCCACTGCGCGGATCGAACCCACTCACATGTCCGTGTGGGTGGGAGCCGATGTAGATCCGACCATCGCTGGCAAAAAATGGCACACCCGCAAATCTCTGACCGCTGATCGGCGGGAAGCCATGAGAAGTCAGCTTTCTTGTGTGCGGACTCCAGGACAAAAGCAGATGGCCCGGCTGAAAGAGGCCGTGGTTGGTGGCAATCCACAGTAGTCCTGTGTTCGGGTCGCCCACTGCATTGAATTCACGACAGCCAATCCGGTGTTCTTCGACGACGTGCCCACTGTCGACGTCGATCGCAAAAAGCACGGCACCTTCCTGGCCCAATTCGGATCCCCAGAGTAGGTCCTTGCGGCGCACCGGATCGTGCAGAACCCAGCCACCCTGAAACCAACCCCCAATGACAGGGCGTCCCAGGTCGAAGTAAATACCCATGCAGTTGTCCTTCGGGTTAGTCGCGCCAGCGCTCGATGCGCTCCAGAATGCCTTGATCGCCGATTTCGTCGGCGACGTCAGCAAGGAGCCCGCGTCGTGCTCCTCGCCATTCGAGGTCTTCGATCGATTCTGTCAGAGGTACATCACATCTGAGCGTTGCAAGCTCCTTGTACAGAAGTGCGGCCTCACGCTGAGACTCAAGATTCTCTGACAGCCCTTTGGCTCCACGTGCCTTTACACTCCACGAGTCAGGGTCTGCCGGAATGGACTCGATGGTCTGATACTCGGCGAGCAAGGTGGCAGAGGATTTTTGCCCCCATCGAGGGATGCCGGGGATACCATCTGCTGTATCACCCATGAGGCCCAGTAAGTCCGGTATTGAGCCAGGACCAACACCCCACTTTTCGTGCACACCTTCTTCGTCGATGACACGGTCTCGTATGCGATCGTGAAGCACCACACGTTGACCTCGCACGCACTGGGCAAAGTCCTTGTCGGGTGAGCAGATGATGATCTGATCAACGCGCGGATCGGGGCTGAATCTTGTGGCCGCAGTCGCCAGAGCATCATCTGCCTCGAACTCAACCATGGGCCAAACAACCAGGCCGAGCGCTGCGGCAACTCGCTCGACAATGGGAAACTGAGCGAGAATTTCTGGCTCTACATCGTCTCCTGTCTTGTAGCCATCGAACATGTCATTGCGATAGGATCGGATGACGTGGTCAAAGGCGACGCCCACGTGAGTACACTCCGGTTCGCGCAGCAGATTGAGTAAGGATCGCAGAATACCCCGCGACGCACCGACTTCAATGCCTGCTGGAGAAAGGGCGTTGGGTGCCCCGAAATGGGCACGAAACAGCTCGAACGTACCGTCGACCAGGTGCAGTTTCATCGTCGCATGTTGCCTGGGTTATCTGACACTCACGTATCCCGCTTGTGCGCCGGGGCGTTTCGACAACACAACTTGCCACAGAACTTTCTTGTTTACCCTGAAAATGGCAGCACAACTGAGCAGGTAATAAGTAAACATGCGGAAGAAATGATCGTCATATCCATCGCGAAGGGTCTCCCAATTCTTGACGAAGTTGTCGTGCCACGCCATGAGGGTGGGATCGTAGTAGCTGCCGAAATTGTGCCAGTCATCAAGCGCATACAGTCCCTCTGCTGCGGTTGTGATCTGGCGTGCGGAAGGCAGCATCGAATTTGGAAAGATGTATTTGTTGATCCATGGATCGGTGCTGGTTCCAGAAGAATGCCGGCCGATCGTGTGCAACAGAAACTGTCCATCAGCCTTCAAACTTCTATGTGCCGCCTCCATCAAGGGACGATAGTTCTTGTGCCCTACATGCTCGATCATGCCGCAGACCAGCGTCTTGTCAAAACCGGTCTGATCGAAATCTCGATAGTCGCACTTCAACAGATTGACTGGCAAGCCATCGCAGAAGGTCTTGCCATACTCCAACTGTTGATCAGAAATCGTAATTCCCGTGACGTGACAGCCGTAGTTCTTCGCGGCGAACTTCGCGAATCCACCCCAACCACAGCCGATGTCGAGGACTTTGTCACCGGATGTCAGTTGTAATTTTCGACAGATGAGATCCAGTTTCTGCTCCTGCGCAACGTTCAGATCATCGGTGTCCTTGAAGTAGCCGCAGGTATACTGGTTGTAGGTATCGAGAAAGGCCATAAAGACGGCTGGGCTGATTTCGTAGTGACGATCGATGACACGTCGTGAGCCCAGTTTTGTCTGCACATTAAAAAGTTTGGAGCGCAGAACCACCCATTTGGCAGACAGAGGGACGATTTTCTTGTTGAGACGTGCGACAATCACTTTGGCGAAGAATTGGTCCAGCGCCTCGCAGGTCCACCAGCCGTCCATGTAGGACTCGCCCAATCCGACGGAGCCCTCCGTCAGGATGCGCTTGTACGTATCCGGGTTGTGTATCTGTATATCCCAGGGACGGTCGCCTTGTACTTCGACGCCTGCCTGGGCAAAGAGCTTCTTAACGACATCCTGTACCATTGCGCTTCTCCAGAGACCTGATCTGTCGCAGGTAGCCGTCCACGACGGCGGTTGATGCAATTCTCAGGGACTCATTATGTGGAACTGCCACAGAGCAGGCAAGCGCCAAGCATTTGCCCCGCCAGTGTCTGCGTTACGATAATGCTCTTTTGAGTACGCTTGGTTGCCACTCAAAGACCCAATGTCGCTGCCATGAGGAGAGAATCTGTGATCGATTTCGCGCGTTCGAGCTTCACCTGGAAGCACAATCCCTGGAAACATGACGAGCACTACAAATACGCTGGTGGGTTTGTCGGCGAAGAGGGACAGGTCTACCACGTTCGTTTCAATCTCGAAGCGAGTTGTGAAATATCTGATCATGATTCGGGCAAGGTGACACGACTGTTCGCCGGATCGCCATGTCGGTCCGAATACACCATCGCCAAGAGAAATTTGTTTCAGATTCCCAGTGCAGAATGGCGACTGGTCTTCAGCGACAAGCACGTGATTCCGGTGGCAAGGCAGCCGAGTTCGGTCTCGCAGGATGTCTCACGAAGCCCTCTGTCTGATCTGTTTATGGACACACAATTGAAGATTCGCCGCTTCGGCGAGATTCGCGAGCTAGCCAATGCGAAACAGATCGTGAATGCGACCTTCGCCAATGACTGCATGAATGCCCGATCCTCCTACGTCGACGTTGAGCGCAATGTTACGGTCACCGTGGAATATCCCGTCAATCTGATCAATGTGAATGAGGCGGATGCCGAGTTCCAGATTTGCACGGGCCCCGTGATTTTGCCTGACCTTGCCACCTGGGATGGGGATGGCGTGGATCGTGTGTTTCTCGCGCACGTGGCGATCACGGCCTTTGATCACGTCGAGTTTATTCTGCAGCGTGAAGTAGAGGCCATCGCCCGGGACCGTGAGTGGCTGGACGCAGCCCGAGGTCGAGATCGTCATGAGCTATGGGATCCAGCGTCGCCACCCTCGAGTTATCCTCCTGCGCGCCCGAAGCCGACGGTCTACAACGAGACATGGGCTCTCGATGCGACGAATGTCGTTCTGGCAGCGGCAAATGACTGAGAGATCCCGCCAGCCACTGCTCACCACGATCTGCCTCCTTGCACTCTCTGTCTCGACACAAGCAGAGCAGATCGAGTTCAGCTTCACCAACTCCCATGATGGGACGCAACAGCTGGCCTTCGCCATTGTGCCGGATTCGCTTGAGAGCGATGACAGGAGGCCACTACTGGTCCTGGCCCACCATGCCTGGGGGACTCGTCATTCCCAAGCCTACTACTACAACGAGATCGAAAGGCGCGGCTGGCTGCTGGTCGTGCCGGAGCTACACGGCCGTCACACAGATGGTCGTTTCTCGATGGCGGCACTGGAAGCGCAGCATGATCTGATCGATGCGATGGAGTACATGCAGGCGCACTATCCTGTGGATTCGACGCGAGTCTATCTGGCAGGACGATCGATGGGGGGAATGTTGTCCGCTGTCACGGCAGCCAAGTATCCAGGTCGATTTGCGGCGGTCGTTTCAGGTCAAGGGATCTACGATGTCGAGAGCTGGAGAAAACGGTCGGCGCCGACTGCGCTCAGCTCGAAGGTGGGCCAACTCAGGTTGTTGGCAGACTCGTTGCTAACCCAGGAGGTTGGAGGTGCGCCATCGCCGATGACTGAGTATGCCTATCGACGACAGTCCGCCGCGACGTACGTGCCGAATTTTCAGTATGTACCGACGATCTTCTGGCACGGCACTCTCGATGAAATCGTGCCGCCGCAGCAGACAGAGTCCCTCGTTGCCGCCATTCAAGCGCACGATCGATTCCAACCCGATCCGCACTGGCTGCAGGGAGCATCCCATCTACCCTTGAATCTTCCAGCTTCCTGGGTACTTGACCAACTGCAGCATCACCAGAGAATCGGTCTGGATGGCCAGGGCGAACGATTCTATCCGCAACTGCACCTGGTAACCGATGAAGCGAAACGGATTCTCTGGCTAACGATTGGGCCCGTCGTGGGCGAGGTTTTTGCCGAGGTCCAAGTGTCATTGACTCACGATACACTGGCCGTCACGACACGCGACACGGAGGCGGTGACGATTCACCTGGATCGGATCCCGGAGAGAGTGCGGTTTTCTCAGTATACAATTGAGGCGGACAGGCAAGTGCGCGTGTCCGTCGTCATGGGAGATTCTGTCCTCTTTACTGCCACCGCCGATCAGGCAGCAGGAGACCTGTCACACATCTGGTCCGGCCGTGAATAGTGGCCCAGCGCTCATCCACCCGGGAAAGAGCACAACTGCTTCGGATTCCTGGGGGACGACGCCGGTATCAAGACGACCGGAGTAGCTGGAGAGCCGTGTCGCGCACGTTTTGTTCACTCTCCGGTGCAAATCCTGCGGGAAGTTTATAGAACAGGGGTGCCGTTTCGACTTCGTAGCCGCCACTCTCGTATGCTGAGGCCACGGGCAGGTAACTGTTGCAGCCATTGCTGTATCCCGAGACAAAGGTCATGGCCGCACGCGAGTCAGCCTTGATGGCGAGACCTGTTTCGCAGAACGGTTCGGCGCCCAGCGTAGCGAGCGACCATTCGCCAACCCCAACGGCGCCCACGGCGATGGGTGAATAGGTTCCGTCTCCTCGATTCTCAAGATCAACGTGCCATGGGAAGGCTTCTTGCCGCTTGCGGTGGTATTCTTCCAGGCTCTCGATCCCAGGAACGAGGGCCTGGAAGACTTCATCGAAGGCCCGAGCGGGTAGAAGCCTCAGCCACACATCCTCTTGTTGCACGCGGACCGCTCCGCTTGTCAGTGCAGTCGCCTGCTGACAAGCTCGTATGGCGGCGGCAGCGACGTCTCGTCCCTGCTGGTCAACCTCATCCCAACTGTCCTCGGTCCAGCGCATCTTGCGTGGGTTGATATCTCCTGGTGTGCCTTGAAAGAAGAGACACAGGTCCTCGGAGGATTCTTCCACGCCGCTGCGCATGGCGCCGACCCAATCGGCAGATACCTGTCGATTAAGTGGCCCCATCACGACAGGGTGACAACTGTAGTTGACCAGCGTTGCCAGAGATCGCCCAGATACCAGCCGCAGCTGAAGTGTCTGCACGTCGTGATCTACGGGTCCCTCGGGATTTTCTCCGATGATCACACCTTCGTTGGTCTGCTCACGCCGATTGATATTGATCTGTGATTGATCGGTTCCGGCAAACATGGTAACTGGCTGCATGTCTCTGAGAGCTTCGACGGCACCTTCCACACACAAGCGAACCAGGTCGTCTATATAGGCTCTGGCTTCTTGCGCAGAATCGTCGTCGGCGTAACCGATCGGCCCCGCGTGTGTGTGCGAACAGCAGACAAACACGCCCTTCGCCTGTATCTGAGTGGACGCCGCAATCTTCGTCTTGATCCGTTCAACGAGCAGAGCGTGGATGAAGGTGTGATCCGCTGTGAGCAGGGCGGCGTATGTCTCGCCGTCGTAGAGGATGACGGTGGAGACATAGAGGTCATCGTGGACACCGATATTCCCCTGAAGGCGATTCCCGTATCCCATGAGGTGGATACCTACGGGCGGTGTGATGGTCTTGCGAGAAACTCCAGCCAGCAACTGTGTCATCTTGAGAGCATTACTCCATCAAGTGTCCGAAGGTGCCTCCGCGTCGATTTGATCGAGGAGTTTTCGAAATGTGGGCCTAAGGGCTTGCGGCGAGATCCGCACGAAGGTAGACAATTCATCTTGTGCTGCCGCACCGTGGCCCGCAAGCACAGCGATTGCTCGCTGCCTCATCTGCTCATCATCGAGAATGACCTCGATGACCTGTCGCGGTGTCGCTGGCGAGTAGTCGACGTCGATATCGTCACGCAATGTCCCAACTCCCTCGACTGTCACGAAGGGGCAGGCGTCGATCTCGACTTGCTTGAGACGAGGCGCTCGATTCAGATGAAGGAGACCAATGTCGGTCAGTCGACGCGTATGCAGCCGCACGTGTTCCAGCGCCGGCGCGTCGGCAAGCAATTCACAGGAACGATCCCCCATGCGCCAACCACCCATGTGAATACTCTTCAGATGAGGCGCTCGAGCGATGTGTGTCGTCGCCGCATCCGATAGGGTGCGGGCGTAACCCATGCCCAATCTCTCGAGAGCAGGCGCTCTGGCGATGTATTCGAAGGCGTCATCGGTGAACACATTGCCGCGATGGGTCACGAAGGCTGTCATCGTTTGGAAATCCGCCAGTGCCGCCAGATCAGCATCGCGTATCTGGTCGCTGCCGAGTTCGAGGGTTGCCAGGTGTGGCATGGCTGCCAGCGCTCTCAGACCGATACCCGTCATCCCGTGACAACAGAAGGCACTCAGCGTCTGGATGGACTGAGACTCTGACAGACCCTGCCAACCCCGATCCCCGGAGACTGCGTTCCCGCAGGCAAAGGACGTGAGGTTGGGGAACTGGCCCACGTGTTCGAGGGCAACCTCATCCATCTTTTCTCCAGAAAAGCAGACATCTCGCAGGTGCGGCAGATGCCGAAGGGGAGCAAGCCCTGCTCCTGTGTAGCTGGCGGGCCAGGCGACATCCGGTTCGAGGAGGCCTACCCACCGATCCTTCATCAGTCGGGATTCACACAGCCACAGGCGTTCGAGGCCTGCCAGAGCGCCCGCATGTTTCAGACCCTCGTCGCCAATGAATGGACATTTGGCCAGACTCAATGCTGCCCCAGGTCGTGATGCGTCGGTGAAACCTGGTAACTCACACAGTACGGCGAGTCCTGCATCGGTGATCAGCGGCCCCAGGGACAGATCAATCAAGTGCTCGTGGCCGGCGATATGGCGTAAGCCTTGATCGGTGATCAGTGTCGCATCGAAGCCGAGTCGTCGAAGACGCGTGAGATGCTTCAGGTGTCTGGCAGTTTCATCGCCGACATTGAACAGATTGTGTAAGTAAAGCACTTCGAGATCGGCTAACTCGCGTAGAAAATCCATCCCCGCATCCGATACCTTCGCCGGCACCAGAGAGGGTGAATTGCAGGCGCTGTTCTGATTCACATCCAGATAGCGGAGGCGCTTCAGGTCTGCCAGGTGCGCCAGGCCTTGATCCGTGATGCCAGCATTCGTTCCAGACAAATTCAGGTAGACGAGTTGATCCGCCAGTTCGCCAATCCGCTCGAGGTGCCGATCAGATAGTCGACCTGCGACGCACAGACCTGGGATCTGGTGCTCCTTCATCTCGCCCAGGAGGCGATCCCATGCGGCGTCATCGATTTCGAGTCGCGGCTCTACGATCAATACGGCGTTCTCAGGCAGAACCGCATTTTCTGGGATCTCTACATGCCGGCCCGCGACGGTGGAACCGAGTGCACGTGTGATATCCTCAGGCTGCTCCCACGCTGAGATCTGCAGTGGCAGGACACTCGTGAGAACTCGACGCTCAAATGAATCGGTTCGAGAGGGGGCTTCTTCATGCAGTGAGTCCTGGACCATGGAGATCATCGACTCCTTCAACGTGGCTCGGGCATCAAATAGACGCTTCTTCACCGCGCCCTTGCTGATCTCCAGGAATGCGGCGATGCGGGCCTGCGACTGGTCTCCCATGTAGTAAAGAAGGACCGTCTCCCGTTGGATATCCGGTAGTGATTCGATGGCCCGATGGACGACGGCACCCTCCTGCTGCAACTCCAACTCGCTCTGCGGATCAGTCGTCGACAGATCCATGACGTCCTCCTGGGGCAGAGACTGGGATGACCAGTCTGCCCGCCGTGTTTGCCGATCACAGAATTTGAAGACGAGTTTTCGAAACCATCCCACGAAGGCGGCGGGATCTCGTAACGCGGGCAGGTCATCGAGCATCTGCACGAAGGCCTCCTGCGCTGCGTCCTGGGCAAGATGAGAGTCGCGAAGGATCGTTCTGGCGTAGCCGACTGCCATGTCCTGAAACTGGCGCACCAGGTCGGTGAAGGCATCCAGATCACCTTGTTGGGCAAGGCGCACGGTAGCGATGAGCTGATCGTCGGGCACGATGATCCGATCGGCAAGATTGGGTGGATAGGACTGCTCTACATGTAAAGCCCCAAGTTGGCCCGAAATGGTTACTGACGATCGTAAATGATCGTGCGCGTCACTTCCTGGCGATCACTCCAGGGTGGGTGTGCCGTGGCCGGCGGCGTGGCGGGGATTCCAGGCGACTTCGCTGGCTTCTACGTCTGCCAGGGCCAGGCGCTGGCCATCCCGTTCAGCTGAGGCGTTGGCGCCCAGTACGGCGGCGAGGGAATTGAGACTGCTGCCGTAGGGGCTGCGCATCCGAGATGGGTCTTCAGCTTTGACGGCCTCGATGAAGGCCGCTGCTTGCAGCGCGAAGGCTTCGCGGCCCTTGGCATCTGCTTCGAAGGTGGTCTCGCCGTTGACGGTCACCTTGTTCGTCGACCACTCGATCAATGCGTCATCGCAGACGATGAGGACTTCGCGGCGCCCGGCACCGTTGGCGTCGGTGAGGACGCGTGATGTGGTGGCATTGCCGACGACGCCCGAGGCAAAGCGGTAGTTCACGTCATACACATGGGGCATGTTCATCATCTCCGGGCCTTCGCCGGGCTCGCGCCACATGTAGAAGGCTGACACGTCGGCAATATCGCCCAGGAAGTAGCGAATCAGATCGACCATGTGAATCGTGTTCTCGACGAAAGAGCCGCCGCATTCCTCATATCGGCTCGTCCACCAGCGGACGGGTTTTCCTGAATAGAACAGGGAGATCTGA
>Ga0233429_1001394_pt1 | contig 29356 bp, 32 predicted proteins | sample SI_118_April2016_3_FD_179879 | JGI IMG/M metagenome (GOLD analysis project Ga0233429, IMG submission 179879) | Seawater microbial communities from Saanich Inlet, British Columbia, Canada - SI_118_April2016_135_MG | ecosystem: Environmental > Aquatic > Marine > Inlet | place: Canada: British...
AAAAACAAAATTCATTCCAAATTTTTATGAATTTCAACACAATAAGGAACTTGATGATAGTGATTTGGTTGGTTATACGGCACGAGTAGAGACAAGAAAGGCACCACATTTTTTGAATGGAATCAATTCATTAGCATTTACAAGTAGTGATGGAATAGAATGGTGGAGAGAAAATATAGGTGAGGTGTTTGATAAGACTAAAGTGTATGATTTTTCATATGATAATTTAGATAGATTTTATAATTTGAAATGGGGAATTTCACATAGTTGTTTTATCAATGAACCATTCGGATATTCGATATTTCAAGCATTAGATTACGGTAAAATACCCATTATATCAAAAGATTGGTGTGAAGAATATGATTATCCATATAGAGCTAATAATAAAATTGAATTTGACGAAGTGTATAAGATACTTATTAGTACGGAATATAATATAAAAAATAAGGTTATGAAAGATTTCCGAGAGTATCTGAAAAAATATGATAATATAGAAGAATGGGTTATAAAATACTTGGAAATTTACAATGAAGATAGTAAATAGTTTATGGGTTGGTGATTATCAATCCAAGAGATATTTGAGGATTGGTGAGCCCTTATCACCACTTCAAATAATATCAATAAATTCTTTTATACAAAAAGGATTTCAGTATAATCTTTATGTCTATGGAGAGGTTAAGAATATACCCAAAGGAGTAAATGTTATAGATGGTAATGAGATATTACCAGAGTCATCAATATGGTATTATAATAAAGGATTTAATGAAGGTTCACCGAGTGCATTTTCTAATGAATTTAGATATAAGTTATTGATACAAGAAGGTGGGTTATGGGCAGATACCGATATGGTGTTGTTAAAAGAGTTAGATTTAGATAGACGATATTTATTTGTGAGTGAAGTAGATGAAAGTAAAAACCAAAGGGTAGCCACAGGTTTAATGTATAGTAAGGATCCAAATCAAAAGTTATTTAACGAATGTATGGATGAAATACATTTAAGAGATAAGGATACTTTAAAACATGGTGATATAGGCCCTAACTTGTTTGATTACAAAGTTAAAGAATTAGATTTAATGGACTATGTGTTAGAACCAAGTAAATTTGGAAACCCCAATTGGGATGAAACATATAAATTTGTAGATGGTGATGAGATTAGTGAAGAATCAATTGGGATTCATTTATGGAATTCAAGATGGAAAACTGATGGGTTAGACCCACATACAGAATATGATAAAAATTGTATTTATGAAAAGTTGAAGGCGAAGTATTTATGAAAAATAAGAAATTAATGTGGGGTGGAAAACAGAACATTACCATTCCTAAATTATTTTTAGAATCACTTGAACTTACAACAATAGTAGTAAGTGGTTCATCATTTGAAGGGAGTTCTTCTATACAAACTCACGAAGATATGAGCGTCGGTGATACAGTATTAGCCGCAAGTATTGAAGGGTTACCAGATACAGATGTGGCTTCTGAATTTTTATTATGGGAATATACGGGAAGTGATATAGGATCTCAAATAACATTAGTTACTGCTTCAATAGAATCTATAGTTACTTCATCTCATTCAGATTATAAACTTATAGAAACACCTGGAAAGTCAGAACCATTAAAAATTTCAGATAATCATCCATTATTAGCAAAAAGTGAAAGTATTTGGGCATTTGAGTATGTGGGTGATATTGATGCAACTTATAAATTAGTTAGTTCATCATTAGAAGAAGTGGATATAACGTCAATAACACAAATTACTGGCTCAACAGCAACTGGAAGTTTTAGGAGATTTGATATTGAACCACAAGACACATATTTTGCAGATGGGATATTGATACATAATTAATAGGAGATATGTTGAAGATATTTATACACACTTGGAAAATTAACAGGTGGGAAGAAGTTTTAGAAGAACAACTAAAATATATTGAAGATAGTGGTTTGGGAAAAGACGCGGTTACGGAAGTTTGTTATAATGATGATGAAGGGAAAACATTACTTGATATTTGGAACTTTTGTAATAATGAAGATTCTTATGTTTTATATCTACAGAATCTTGGTATAACTTACCAAGGTATAACTAAGTTAGAAAATATGACTGCTAAATATAGAAGGTGGGTAATGGACGGGGTTGTTGGTAATTGGAAAGAATATGTTTCTCATTTAAAAGAATATGATGTAGTTGCAGATAATTTTAAAGAAGAGAAGAAAGATTATAAAAAACATTTTTCGGCTAATATGTGGTGGTCAAAATCAGAATATATTAAAACATTAGAAAGTCCACAAAATATAATAGGTGACAGGAGAGGACATGAGGTTTGGCCTTGTACAGGAACTTCAGTTAATTTTAAAAATATTAGAACAAATAATGAAATTGAACCACATAGGGCGTATAAATATAAACAACTTAGAGGATTAGAATAGTTTTTAAAAAGTAATGAAGTTATACATACATAAGGATACTTTGTATTCAAGACCCTGGTATACGAAATTTAAATGGGTATTAGATAAAAAATATTCAGATATCAATTATGAAATAGTAAATCTACATTATGAGGATAATATTAATGATTTACAGATTGGTAATGATGATTGGTGTATTTGTAGATTTGCACATTATAAGGAAGATTTTGAATTAAGTAAGAGAGTATATCCTATATTGCATGAAAAGTTCAATGGTAGAATATGGCCAAATAAAACAGAGTGGTATTATTATAATGATAAACAAAGACAATTAGAATTTTTTAAAAAAAATAATATCCCTCATCCAATTTCACATTATAGTTATGGTAGAGATGACTTTTTAGAGTGGGTAAATGAAAATAATTTGGAATATCCAATTGTTGTAAAGAAATCACATGGAGCAGGTTCTGAGAAAGTAAATTTAATAAAAAAATGGAAAGAGGTAGATTTTCCTGTAATTGCACAACAATATATTGATGTTAGTTATGATATTAGAATTACTATTTTAGGTGATAAAATATTATTTAATAAAAGAATACATCATTGGAAAGAAGATGAAAAGAAAAGATTTCCATATGGTTGGTATTGGGGAGATACAGATAATAAGTTGGATGGAGTTAATTTAACTTATGATGAAATAGAAAAAATAAAACATATAGGAATTTATTTAAAAGAAATAACTAATAAACATTTAAATTCAAAAGTAATGTCGTGGGATATTATTGATGAAGATAATGATTTTAAAGTGTGCGAGTTTAGTTATTGTTTTGAAACGACATTTATTGACCAACAGCGTTATTATGACATTAAAGAAGAAAAGATTTTAAAAATGAAAAATAAATTAAAGGATAATGCTTTTTATACTCAAGAAGAATTACTAAAAATGATAGGAGCTTAGAATGGCTATAAAACAAAAAACACAGTTAGAACATCTTAAATCAATTGATATTACACTTAAAGATTTAAATGAATTTTTACAGGGAGACTTTTTTGACAAGATAGAATCTCTTGATTGGAAAGTTTGGGAACTACACAATAGGGCAGAGAAAAATGATAAGGTTCTTGAAGTACTCGAAGATGTAAAATCCTTACTGAGAGTTCATTTGATGAATGATGGAACACAATCAAGTTCAGTCGAAGAAGTTAGTGGTAAACCAAAATCAATAATTGGTAAATTGTTTAAAAAATGAAACATAAACTTGGTGTTATAATTCCGTATAGAGAACGAGAAGAACATCTTGAAAGGTTTATAGAACATTTTACTAACTTTATGTCTGATAAGAAAATTAATTATCAGATATTCGTTACAGAACAATATGATTTAAAACCTTTTAATCGAGGTAGACTACTCAACATAGGATACAAAATTGCAATTCAAAATGGATGTGATTATATATGTTTCCATGATGTAGATATGTTACCAGAAGAAGCTGATTATTCTTACCCAACGAAACCTGCACATCTTGCATCACAATTGAGTAATTATAATTATAGTGTGCCCTATGATGAGTATTTTGGTGGGGTTACGTTATTTAACAAATATGATTTTGAAGTTGTGAATGGATATTCAAATAATTATCAAGGGTGGGGGTATGAAGATGATGATTTATTGAATAGATGTTATGAAAAAAAATTACCAATGGATGTTGAATGGGTTGGGGATCCTTCTAAAACTACGAGACCTTTGACATTTGTAAATTTTGATGGTAAAAAATCATTTGTAGAAATACATTCAAACCAAATTAAATCAATTTTTAAAGATAGTTACACAATATCATTATGGTTAAAATTAGATGGTATACAAGATAAAAGAACAAATCATTATGGTATAGTTTCTCGACCAGGATATCATAGTGGTATTTTTATAGATAGAGATAATAGATTATATTGTGAGATGTGGAGTCAAGATAAAAAGAAAAAGAAAAATATATGGTTAATTAATAGTAATATTTATGGAAAGGATTATTTTAGTCAAAGTACAGACGCATTGTTACATTTAACAATGGTACACGATAAAGAAAATAAAGTTTTAAAATTTTTTGTAAATGGAAAACAAGTTGAAAGTTCTCCAAAGACCTATATGGGAGATTTATATGTACACGAAGATTTTCCAGTATATCTTGGGGTAGCCCATCCAGATTATACTACAAAATCTGCATTTTTTAAAGGTGGGATGACTGAGTTATGTTTTTGGAATACTGTTTTATCTGATAAAGAAGTAAAATCTGTTTATAATAATAGTATTCCTATAAATCCTAAAAAAACAAATTATGATTATAAATCGATTAAAAATTTAGTAGGTTATTATGATTTTAAAACCCACGTACAAAATAAAATATTTGATGTGAGTGAGAATGAAAATCATATCTTTTCACATGGTGCTTGGTTTAAAGATGAAAATTTAGTATTGGGTAATTATAAGATTAGTCCACATAGAAGAATTGGAAAATATATAGTTTTACCACACGAAAAAACTAAAGGAAATGAAGAAAACCATAAATTATTTTTAAATAAAAAAGATAGAAAAATTGATTATCTTATAGATGGACTTACGAGTTTAAAATTTAAGATTGATAATAAACAAAAATTTATGAAAAAGCATTGGATATATTCGGTGGTATAATGTTAAAGAAAAAAATAAAAGAATGTGATGATGTTATTCATAATATAAAATTAGAGATCCAAAAATTAACAAGTAAGTTGGAAAATGAAAAGAATAAAAGGAAAGAGTTAACAAAAAGGATGGGTGACACAGTTGATATTAGACATATCAAGGATAGAAGTTTAGAAACAGAAAATTTTATTATAAAAGATGAAGTTAACATGATTTATGAGGATGATAGATTTTTTGTTATTAATCCATTAACATATGAATCAACGATGTATTATGGTAAGGATACAGAGTGGTGTATTTCACGACCAGATAATTCGGATTATAAACGGTTTACTGATTTGGGTGCTATATATTATATTATAATAGATGATTTACAAAAAAGAACTCATCCATATCAGAAAGTTTTAATACAGATGGCACCTTTTGGTATTACTTTGGAAGAAGATAAAAGAACTGAAGTAAAAAATCAATGTCCTGATTGTAAAGAGTCAGTACTTGGTAATGGTTATTGGGATAAATATGATAATCATAAATATGAGGATGAAAGTTATTTTGTAAATGCATCACCTCTTAGATGTGCGTTTAGACATCCATTACCAATAAAAAAGTTGTTTGAACAAGATTGGCCAAAAGATTTTATAAATGATATTATTTTAAAGAAGTGTGTATGAATAAACTTTTAATAGTAGCTCATCCAGATGATGAATCTTTATTTGCAGGTTCACTATTGATGACACAAAATAATTGGAAAGTTATATGTATTACTTGTGGTTATGATGACATAAGAAAAAGTGAATTTAAAACTGCAATGAAATTTGCTAATATAAAAAACTTTGAAATATGGGAATATGAAGATATTACAGAATGGTCAAATAAAATACAAGAAGAAATTAGTAATAGATTGAAGGTTATAATAGATGAAGAAAAATATGATATGATTATAACACATAATAAGATTGGTGAATACGGGCACCAACAACATAAATTGTTGCATAAAATTGTAACACGATTAACAAAAGATAATTTGTATGTTTTTAATAAAGGCCCTTTAAGATTATTGTTTGATGATTTAACAAAAAAAATTAAATTATTAGATGTTTATAAAACTCAACCAATTTGGAATGTTGATGATTTAATACCTTGGATTACTAATGAAAAAATAGAGAAATTTGATGGATAGAGATACAGTATTGGCAGACCATATATTAGAATATGATCATGCAAGTGCTCATTTGGGAAATTTAGAATACTTGGATTTACCTATGTGTAATACTAAACGATATGTAGATTCACCTTTGGATAGCATAAGTTTAGTTATATGTCCATCATGGGGAACTATTTTCCCACCGTATAATTTATCAAGGTTGAGTTCTGTTCTTAGAGAAAATAAATATGATGTTAATGTTTTTGATTTAAATGTTAAGTGTTATAATTTTCTTAGAACTTATGAAGAACCCGAAGTAGAAACGGCAGATACAATGGCACATAGAGGTACATATTGGGAATCAGTACAGTATCATTTCTGGCTAGGGGAACAGTATTATAAGTATTTACATTCAAAGTTAGAACCTATTTTAGATAAAGGCATACAAGAAATTTTAAATACTGGAGATGATATAATTGGGTTTAGTTTATATGAGACGAATTATGAATGTACTACCTATGTTATAAAAAAACTAAAAGAATTTAATCCTAATTTAACAATAGTAGTAGGTGGACCAGAAACTATTATACGGTATCATGATAAAACTGAAATAAATATTTTGAATAGTGATATAGGTGATTATTTGGATTACATTGTAATTGGTGAAGGAGAATATCATATTTTAGAAATAATGGAAAATTATAAAAGTAATTATTCGGATATAAAAATAATGGGAGATTTGTTTTCTAAAATTAATTTAGATGATTTACCATTCCCAGATTATTCAGATTATGATTTTAATGATTACAGACATAAAAGTGGGGTTAGTTTAGAAACAAGTAGAGGATGTGTTGCCAGTTGTACATTTTGTTCTGAAACCTTATTTTGGAAATTTAGACACCGCGGCGGAAGTGGGGTGATAGATGAAATAAAGTATCAAATTAATGAATATGGTGTTGATAGGTTTTGGTTTATTGATAGTTTGGTAAATGGTGATTTGAATAAGTTTTATGATTTTATTTCGGGTATAGTTGAAGAAGATTTAAAAATTTGGTGGAACGGATATGCGAGATGTGATGGTAGAATGGATAAAGAATTTATTAAATTGATTAAAGATTCTGGATGTACTGCATTAAGTTTTGGAGTAGAATCGGGCAGTCCTTTAGTTTTATTGGATATGAAGAAAAATATAAGTCCGATAGAGATAATAAAAAACTTAAAGCACACTCATGAAGTTGAATTATATAGTCATGTAAATTGGATTGTTGGATATTCAACCGAAACCATAACAGATTCTTATCATAGTTTAATATTATTATTTATATGTAAAGAGTGGATACATAATATATCACCAGGGATGGGATTGGGTATAGGAACTTTGACAGATATGCATAAAAATACGTATAAATATAATATTGCAGAAACAATGTTGTTTAATAGTTGGCACACTATGGATTTCAAAAATACAGATTTGAATAGAATTCTTAGAATAATTTATACTACGTTTGTATTAAAATTATTTGGTGTAAATAATTCACAGGATAGGTCAGAATTCTTAGATAAACATATAGATTTTAAACCAAAAAATAAAAAGTATAACGTAAAATATTTGAATCAAGATTATATCGATTTTGAAATACTTAAATCAGAAAATACTTCTTTAGATTCTATATTATTAACTACGTTGGGTAATGAATTTATTATGCTTGCTTATTTTTTATATAAGGTTTATGGTGATTTTAAGTTAAATATTAAATTTACAAATGATGAGTTAGTAGAAGAGTTTGGAGAACGGGGAAAATATTATTCAACTGATACTAAAATAAAAGTTAGTGGTGATACGATTGAGTATGATATTAGTCAAGAAATACTTTTTGATGATGAGGATGTACGAATGTTTGGGGTGCCTCACAAAATTAAGGAAAATTATAAAGGTATTACTGACTTGAATTTTAAGACTTGTGATGTTAGACCTCATGTTAATTATGAACATAAAATACCAGAATATTTAGATTTTGGAGATACAGATTTTGAAAACTTATAATTTAGTTTTTTTTCATACTGAAGGCCCACCAAATGATAAAGGACATAATTTGACAGAATGTAGGGATATAATTCTTAATGGGGCAAAACCTTATATGGATAACATATCATATTATAATCCGAGAATTTTAAAAGAAATGGGGTTTGAGTATTTTGTTAAGGAGTATGATGATTTGGGATGTTGTACAAATCCGAATTTTCATAAAATGGGATTTGCAGCTTGGAAGTCGTTAATTATAAAATTAGAGTTAGAGAAACTAAATGAAGGTGATATTTTACTTTATAGAGATTCAAATACATTTCATTATCCACCGTATGCAGATTATACTGATGTTAAAAAAGTTATTGATTTTAATTTAAATCATTGTAATTTTGATTTTTTTATATCAAGAGAAACTGATGATACTAAATTGAAACACCATTGTAAAACAAATATTATACGGGAATTAGGTGAAGATCATCCATTTACTTATGAGTTTCCTTTATTAGCTTCGGGGTTTATAGCTATGAAGAAATCTAAAATATCTGTTGAGTTAGTGGATGAGTGGGTGAAAGGTAGTGAGAATAAAGAATGGAGTACTGGAAAAGTATATGGAGATTTACATCCTACATTTGAATGGTCAACTCCAGAACAGGCTATATTAGGTGTTATTATAGCTAATTGGATTAGAAAGAGGAAGTATAATATTCCTATTAATTATCCTAATTTAATTATGGGTTTACATAAAAATGAAGTTATATTAAATAGAATACCAGAAAATTATGAATATCTTAAATTATTGGAGAATTAAAAAATGATTTTAATAGCACATAGAGGTAATTTGAATGGTAAAACAAATAGAGAGAATCAACCTGAATATATACAAGAAGCACTTGTACAAGATTTTGACGCCGAGATTGATGTATGGTACGTTGATGGGGAATTTTGGTTAGGACATGATAGACCAAGATATAAAATAGAAGAAAATTTTTTAGAAAATCCAAGATTGTGGTGTCATGCAAAAAGTATAATCACACTTTATAAAATGAGTTTAAATTCTTTAATACATTGTTTTTGGCATTCGGGAGATGATGTTGTCTTAACGTCACGTGGATATTTATGGACTTATCCAGGAAAGGAATTAACTAAAAAATCTATATGTGTTGTTCCAGAAAAAAGATTTGAAGCCGAAATGGCAGGAGTTTGTAGTAATAATATAATGGAGTGGATATGAGACAAAATATGAATATAGTTTTACCAATCGCTGGGAGAGGTTCTCGGTTTAAAGATGTAGGTTATACAGATTCAAAACCATTTATAGATGTTAATGGTAAACCTATGGTTTGTAGAGTAATGGAAAATCTTAGAATTGAATATGATATTTCATTTAAATTTATTATAATTTGTTTAAAAGAAGATTATGAAAAATATGATTTTAGTATGTTTGAGGATTGGATTGGTCATGATAAATATGATGTTGTAATATTAGATGATGTTACAGAAGGAGCGGCTCAAACTATTTTAATGGCTAAAGATTATATTAATAATGATGTTCCATTACTCACTTTCAATTCTGATCAATTAGTAGATTATAATCCAAAAGAAACATTTGAACGATTTGAAAAATTCGATGGTGGTATACCTTGTTTTTATGGAGAGGGCAGTGAAAAATGGAGTTATGCAAAACTTGATGTAAGTGAATTTGTTACAGAAGTTGCAGAGAAGAAACCTATTTCACCTTATGCAACTGCAGGATATTATTATTGGAGTAAAGGTAGTGATTTTGTAAAATACGCTGAACAAATGGTTGAAAGTAATGATAGACAGGGATCCAATAAAGAGTTTTATGTTGCTCCAGTTTATAATTGGGCAATCAAAGATGGAAAGAAAATTGTGATTAGTATGGTGGATGGTACAACTGAACTGGGAACACCAGAATACTTGAAAAAATATTTAAATGAAAGATAATCCTATAACATATGCATATTTAGAAACCACTAATTATTGCAATCTTGATTGTAGTTTTTGTAATCGAATGGATGTAATAGGCCCACTAAAACATATGAGTTTAGATGATTGGGGTAAGTTACTTGATGGTATAAAGCATCATCCAATTGAGGAAGCAAAACTTATGGGAATGGGTGAACCATTATTACATCCACAATTTGACGTGGTTTGCAAAATATTTAAAGAAGTTTTTCCAAAATGTAACTTAATCGTAGCAACAAATTGTCAGTACAATATTAATGATAAATTTCGTGAGAGTATGAAGTATATTGATATGTTGTACTTTTCTATTGATGGATATGGTGAAAGTTATGAACGAGATAGAGCACCTGCTAAATGGAGTAAGTTAATTAGGTTCTTAAAAGATTTTGAAACTATAAATCGTTATGATTGTGATGTAGTTGTGAATTATGTAGTAAATGCTTATAATGTTTATGATATTGAAAAGGTAGATAAATTACGAGTTAATAATAATTTAGGTATGTTAAGATTAAATATAGCACAGATTTGGGATGAAGATGCAAAGATGAGTGATGATATTGCAACATCAGGCTATAAACCAGAAGATTTAGATTATCTAAGAGATAATTGGGGTGATAATATTATGGGAAAATCTAAGTGGGATTTTTCAGATTGCTTTTGGGTTAAAAATGGATTATATGTTACAGTTGAAGGTCATGTAAAAATGTGTTGTATGAATACCGGTACAGAACCATTTGGTAATTTATTTGAAAATTCAATTGATGAAATTAGATTAACAGATGAATACCAAAAAGTTAAAGTAGGATGTAGTATAAATAAACCAACGAATCATTGTAAAAATTGTTCATATAAAGAATTAGTTCCAATATTGAATTATGTGGGAGTGTAATGAAACAGCATTTAAAAAATATTAAAAGAAAATTTGATTTAGATGTTAAATATCAATATGATTATGTTTTAAATCAAAGTGAAAGAACTCAACATCTCCCCGATAATTTATATCAAGAATTTTTGAGTAGTTTAAAACAAGAAGATTTTTTCTTTTACCCATATATAGAAAAATTCAAAGAAAAGATATGTGAATTTTATGGAGTAGAGAATGATCAATTATTTTTGAGTGCTGGTTCTGATTTAGGTATTAAATCAGTATTTGAAGCATTTACTGATGGTGGTAGAGTAGTAACTTCAGAACCTTCTTGGCCAATGTATAAAGTTTACTCAGAATTATATCAATGTGAATATTTTGGAATACCACACGAAGAAGATTATACAATATCAATGGAAAAAATATTATCAAATATAACCAATGATACAGATTTAGTTATATTGGCAAATCCAAATAGTCCAATGGGTGAATATAAATCTTTTGATGAAATAAGGATATTGTTAGAACAAGATGTACCAGTATTGATAGACGAGGCATATATAGAATTTAGTGATAGCGATAGTATAATAAATGAGATAACAAATTATTCTAACCTATTTATTACAAGAACCTTTTCTAAAGGTTTTGGTGCCGCAGGTTGTAGAGTTGGAATGGTCTTTTCAAGTTCAGATAATATGAAATTAATATCAAAATTTAGACCAATGCATCCTATAACTGGTGTATCAATGAAGTATTGTGAATTTTTACTTGATAATTATTCGGTTGTAAGTGAGTATGTAGAAGGTGTTAAACAAGAAAAGAAAAAAATGATATATTCATTAAGTGAAGTAGGTTTTGAAATTATTGATTCGAATTGTAATTGGGTTCATTTTAATGATGAAACTGATAATATAAAATTAAAAAGAGTGTTTGATAAATATAAAGTTTTGGCCAAATATTGTTCAGTACCACATGATAATAGAAAAAATTGGTGTAGGTTATCTATTGTTCCATCTATGAGTAAGTTTGAATTTTTTAAGGAAGTGCTATTGTGAAATATCCATTTACACCTAAAAGATATGTAGATACAGGTAAAGATGTAGATGAAAAGTATTTAAGAAAACACTTTGATATTTTAATAAAATCAAATTTACATACGTATCTTAAAAATTTTGAAAAAATGTTTGGATATAAACATAGACCACTTGATTTAAATACAGAAAGATATGAGAAAAATATAGCATTTTTTGGATGTTCTTACACTTACGGGTCTGGAGTTGAAAATGAATATACTTTACCATCACAAGTACAAAAATTATTTAATGGAAAATATAATTGTTTAAATTTTGGATTTTGTGGGGGGAATTTAGATATAGCAACTATTATTTATAATAAAGTTAGAAGAGATTTGAACATAGATTTAATAATACTCCAATGGCCATATTTGCATAGGAGAATGTATTTTAAGGACGGACAATATTATAATATTTATCCATATTTCGACACGGCTACTGAAGAACAAAGACAATTTAAAAAATCTTTTGTTACAATTACAAATGATGAATATTGTACATCAAGAAATTTATCTAATTTGATGGTTATGAATTCACATTCAAATGTATTAAATTTAGCTAATATACATGATTGGAGATTATTAAGTGATACATTTGATTATTATGATATAAAGAATATTATAGATTTTTTACCACCCTGGGAAAAGGGTAAATATTTGCTAGATAATGGTCATCCAACCGAACTATGGTATAAGGAGTATGCAATTAATAGTTTATATGATAGGGTAGAAAGTTTGTTGAATGATTAATGTACAAAGAATTGAACCAGTAATTTCTAATAGAAAATATGTGACTTGGGTTTTAAATAATATTTGTCCATATTCTTGTGTTTATTGTCCTGAAATTGTTCATAGTGGTAAAATTAAAACTTATTATGATTGGGAAGTTCATAAAGAATTTTTAGATTTTTTATTTGACTATTGGAAGGGGAATAAAATTACATTTGCTATAACAGGAGGTGAACCAACTGTACATCCATATTTTGAAAAAATACTCGATAAAATTAATGAAGCCGGTCATGATGTAGGAATAACTACGAATTTAAGTAGAAGTATAAATTTTTGGGAAAGCATAATTGATAAATTGAATTATGTTTCAACAAGTTTTCATCCACACTATGAAAATACAGATATAAAACATAAAAAGTTTATTGATAAATTATTAGTACTTAGTGAAAAAACAAAGTATGAGGTGAGAGTTATGATGTATCCAGAATTGTGGGATACTTGTATAGATTTTATTGATAAAGTTAGGGAAACTAATTATAATTGGACTGATGGGGCTATTGATCAAGTTATGACAGTTAAGGTATTAGAGGACTTTGGAATACTTGATAAGTATTGTGATATAAATTATACTGATGAACAATTAGATTATATAGATAATTTTGATTTTGCATCAGAAGACATAATTATAAACCACAAAATACAAGAAAGAAATAAACAACTTTATTCAGTACAAGAACAAGTTTATCTTATTGATATAGAGAATAAAAAATATATACCAAATCATATTCAGGAAATATCAAATAAAAGATTAACAAATTTTAGTGGTTGGAATTGTAATATTGGTATAGATTCAATTTATATAGATTATGATGGTGTAATAAAGGGTGGAAATTGCCTTGAAGGCGGTATAATTGGTGATTTATTATCAAAAGTTAATTGGAATGTAGAACCTATAAGATGTGGTTCTACTTATTGTCATTGTGTTACTGATATTAAAATAACAAAAGAATTTGTAGAAGATGCTAATGAAGTATTATTACCTAAAGAGTATTTTTCAACATATGATGGAGAATATACGGATGGATTAAGACAAGGAATTGGTACTCATTATTATACCAGTGGTGATAAATATTTTGGTGAATGGGAATACGGAGTTCAAACAGGAAAAGGTGTTTTTACTTATGTAGATGGTTCTATTCATAGCGGATATTATAAAGGTGGAGTATATAATGGGAGTGGTAGATTTACTCACCCCGATGGAACAAAATATAAAGGTAATTTTTTAGAAGGTGAATTTCATGGTAGGGGAGTGTTAATTTTACCCAATGGTGAGAAATATGATGGTATTTGGGAAAATGGTATAAAGTGTGGATATGGCAAATTGACAACGAGAGATGGTGAAGAATATATTGGAGAATTTAAAAATAATTTACAACATGGAAAAGGAAAAGTTATTTCACCAGATGGAGCAATATATGATGGTATGTGGGATAATGGTATAAAGAGTGGATATGGTAAATTGATATGGAAAGATGGTGTGGAATATACTGGAGAATTTAAAAATAATTTACAACATGGAAAAGGAAAAGTTATTTCACCAGATGGAACAATATATGATGGTATGTGGAAAGATGGTGATAAGTGTGGATATGGTAAATTGATATGGAAAGATGGTGTGGAATATATTGGTGAATTTAAAAATAGTTTACAGCACGGAAATGGAAAAGTTATTGAATTAGATGGAACAGTATATGATGGTATTTGGAAAGATGGTGATAAAGAAAAAGGAAAATTGACAACTTCTGACGGCCATGAGTATATTGGAGAATTTAAAAATAGTTTACAACATGGAAATGGTAAAATGACTTTACCAGATGGAACAATATTAGATGGAATTTGGAAAAAGGGAAAGATGAATGGAATAGGTAAGTTATTTTTATCAAATGGGATAGTATATGAGGGGGAGTTTAGAGATGGATTAGAGAATGGCAAAGGCAAGTCTGTTTTACCAAATGGAGAAACTTATATTGGAGAGTGGAAAAGGGGTAAAAAACATGGTAAAGGATTTATAAAGTATGAAAGTGGGGCACAATATGAAGGAGATTGGGTAAATAGTTTTAAACAGGGATATGGAACACTCACTATGGAAAATAAAACAAAAATATATGGTCGATTTAGAAGGGGCCATTTAAAACAAGAGATAAAAAAAAGTGTCTATAATAAGAAAAAGTAAAACATTTTGTGTAGTTCCATTTGTATCTCAGATGGTAGATACTTCAGGAACAATTAATTTATGCTGTGTTGCCACGGATCATGTATTGAAAGATACTGATGGGAAAAATTTTCATGTTTCAAAAGATAAAATGAATAATGTTTGGAATTCTAAACATATGCAACTATATCGTAAATTTATGATTGATGGAAAGAAATTACCAAATTGTCAAGGTTGTTATAAATCAGAAGAATTGGGTAAAACCTCAACAAGACAGTTAATGAATGCCGAATGGAATGATAAATTAGGGAGTAGAGGAGTTAGACAAAGAGTTATAGAGGCACTAAAAAATGATTATCAATTAGATGATTCTAGACCAGTTTATTTAGATTTGAGATTAGGTAATATTTGTAATTTGAAATGTAGGATGTGTAATCCATATAACTCTAAAGCCATCGGAAGTGAACATAGTGAGTTATTAGAAAAAGATTTTAATTATAGAATGGTATATCTTAGGGAATATGGAGATACAGCAGAATTTATGAAAACAATGACAAATTGGTATGAGTCAGATTTGTTTTGGGATCAAATAATTGAATTAATTCCACATTTAAAAAAAGTGTATCTTACTGGAGGAGAACCAACTTTAATAAAACAAAATTATAAATTTTTGGAAAAAATAATAGAACATAATTTACAAAATGATATAGAACTTTTTTTTAGTATTAATGTTACTAATGTTACATCTAAGTTTTTAGATTTAACAAGTAAGTTCAAAAGTGTTCAGATTAATTGTTCAATAGATGCAATTGGGAAATATAACGAGTATATACGAAAGAATTCAAATTGGGATGAAGTAGATACAAATTTTAGAAAATTATGTAAGATAGAAAGTTTGAGATTATTTGTTACTCCAACCGTACAAGTTTATAATATTTTACATTTACATGAAATATTATATTATGTTGAAAAATGTAGAAAAGAATTTAAGAAGAATATAGAAGTAGATTTTTTATTTTTAAACCATCCAGAGTTTTTAGATATAACAATTTTAAATGATAAAATTAAACAAATTTGTTATGATAATTTAAATGAATATAAAACTAAATTTACTGAGACTTATAATACTACATTTTTTACGAGAGATTCTATTGATGGTTTAATGAATTTATTAAAGTTTGAAAGACATCAAAAATATAAATTTTTAATTCCAGAATTTTTTAGATATAATGATTCGATAGATAACATAAGAGAAGAAAGTTTTGGTAGCATGTTTCCAGAGTTGGAAAAACTTATGAGAGAAGAGTAATTTTGATGAAAGTACTTAATAATATTAAGATGTGTTTTTTCTGGGAAGATTATTGGCATAATGAAATGACTGCCAACGCATTTGGTGATAAATCTTTTATAAAGGCTTACTCTAAAGATGAAAATTTATATACTCCTTGGAGAGAGGGAAAGATGTATATTTGGGATAAAGGCCGACCAATTAGGTATCAATTAAAGTATGATGATTTAAATAAACATAAAAAAATTGAAATTTTAGATGAGTTATATTTATTAACAGAAGTTGAAGAACAAAATTTTCAATGTGGATTAGCAAGTGTTTTAAGTAGAATATTAAAATATAAAAATAAAAAAGTTTTGGTAACAAATTTGACAGAATATAGTATTGAAATTTTAGAAAGTTTAAATATAGATTATTATACAAAAAAAGAGTGTGATAGACTTTTCATTGATAGAACTTTTTTAGTTAAAAATCTATGGTTTGAGGAAAATATTTTATCAAGTGTTACACCAGGTATGGATTTCTTTACTATAGATGAAGATGCTTTATCTATTCAGAAAAAAATAAAGAAAAAAAATGTTGTATTTTTCAGACAAGATCCTATAACTGGCATAGATAGAGTTATGGTAAATTATAGTGAAGTAAGGGAATTATTTAAAAAATATGGTTTTGTAATACGAGATAAATTTGCCGATTTAACACTTTATGAAAAGAAAATTTATTTAAATAGTTTTGAGAATATTTTTATAGAAGGTGGTGCTGGAAATTTCAATTTATTTTTATTGAATCCAAATAAGAAAGCTAAGATTTTTCTTCTTGATTCACCAGATTATGACACAAGTTTTTTATTTAATTTTTTTACTTATTTAGATTTTGTTAGATTGGAAGTTGGGGAACTGGTGGAGGGTAAGGATACCGCCGCAGATCCTAATAATTTAAAATGGAAAATAGATTTACCAAAGCTAGAAATTATACTTAAAGAGAGTTTAAAATGAAAATAGCAGTAGCTTTTTCTGGAGCACTTAGAACAGAAAGAACTTGGAAAAATATTAAGAAATTTTTTGAATATTGTGTAAAATATGCAAATATCAAAGATTGTCAAATAGATTATTTTTTATATACAGTTGATAAAGTAGATATACATGGGACAGCATTTGGTAGGGCTAAAACACTATTATCGAATTATAAGTCGAGTGAAAATTTGACTGTGAATCGAGTTAATAATTTTATAGAATTTTTTAGTCCTGTTAAAGTCTTAATTGAACCAAATAAAGATTGTTCTGATAAATTAAAGAAGGTCTCTGAAAAGGCCAATCTTACCGAAGAAGAACATAAAATAGTTTGTTATAATGATAATTTTATAGTTTCACAAATGGATAAGACGGAAAGAGTTATAAAACTTATTCAGGAATATGAGGAAGAACATGAATTTGAATATGATGTAATTTTTAGAACACGTTTAGATGTTTTTTATGATTTTGATGAAACATTATTAAAAAATAATACAGTTGAATTTGAAAAAAACTTTAAGAGGAGATTTAATAGTTTTATAGATTTTTTATCCGATAAAGAAGTAAATATTAATTCAACCCTTTTAGGTGGTGTAATAAAAGAAATTCCATTTTTTGTTGTTTATGTTCAAAACATTCATACAGATTTAGGTTCTGTACAGCATGATGATTGGTATATTTTTGGGTCTGGTCATGCATTAAAGTTGTATTATAATAATTTAATTTTTAATATTTTTGAATTTTTTAGACAATCTTTCGATTTGATTTACAAACATTTTGATTATAATAAAGTGAAGGATATGGATTTTGTAAAACTTAAAGATTATGTTTGGAACAATATGTATGATTTAACTAAACTTACTAGTTTTGAATATTTACATTTAAAAACTTTTTTTGGTAATAGTGAATCTCTATGGGTTATGAGTTCATATAAATCTAATTTGGTGTGTACACAGGGCTGGTTAGATAGTAAACTGCATAGACCAGGATTTCCATATCCAGATGGAATCGAAATACCAGATAACAATAATTCTTTTCTCAATCATCACGCGACTGATTTAGATTATGAAAATCATTTGAAGGCGTTAGCTACGGGAGATATTGAAAAATATGATCCAGAAAAATCAATAGGATATTTTAAAAAATGATAAAAATAGCAATCATTATATGCGGTCAACCTAGATATTTAGATGAATGTGCAAATTCAATAAAAAACTATTTCAATTTACCCGAAGGCCTTCAGGCCGACTATTTCATACACTCCTGGACTGATATTTCTTATTTGGGTGGACAAAAATACGATACCTCGGTATTCGATGAAAATGAACTTAAACAAAAATTAATAAGAACGTATAACCCAAGGAAGATAATTGTTGAAGAACAAGACAAATGTGAAGGACTGAATGAGGGCATAGAAAAAATCCTAAGGGCTTTAGAAAAAACAGACAAGAGTACGATTGGTGATTTAGGTGCATTCGGCCGAATGAATAAAAATAATCTTATAAACCATTGGCTTTTAGGTCAAACCTATTCACTACAAGAAGCAACTAAGCTTATGTATGCAGAAGGGGTGGATTATAATTTAGTAGTAAAGATACGAACAGATCTTTTTTTTGAAAAACATTCGTCTGTGGAAAGGGCTCGATTTTTCCATACCAACCCCAGAAAATGTTTATTAACACCGGACCCGAGCCAAGCAATAAGAGGGAGGAAAAAAATATCTGATATATTGATTGCAGCAGACAAAGATTCTTTCAATCTCTTGTTCTCTGACATATATGATTATTCAGTAGAAAATATCATTAAAATAATTAAAGACAAACCAAAAATAATTACGTATAAATCAGGAGATAAAGAGAATCCCTTATTCGTATTCGATGGACTACCGTATACAGCAGCAAGGAAGGCTCAAGAAAATTCTATTCCCATAAAATATAAAAGTTACAACCAAAGATGTTTCCTTTGGAGGAAATCCAACTTTTTTCAACAAAACAAGGAAATAATATGAAAACTTTTGCTATAGATATAGATGGTACGATATGTGAAGAAAGAGATCCCGATGGTGTAGAAATAATACCAATTACTAAAAGATTGCCATCTAAAGATAGAATTGAAAAAATAAATAAATTATATGATGAAGGTAATTATATTATATACTATACTGCTAGAGGATTAAAGAGTGGTAGAGGAGAACAACATTATCGTCCAATCACAGAACAACAATTAGGTGAATGGGGTTGTAAATATCATGAGTTGGTATTTAAATCACATGATATAGATATATTTGTAGATGATAGGTCAATACATCCAGATCAATTTTTTGAGGAAAAAGATGTATCCATTTAATAAATCTAAGACATTTTGTATATTGCCGTGGATACATATGGCCACTTTAACAGATGGTCGAACTCCTTTGTGTTGTATAGCAGATCAAGATACAAATAATAATTTAAATAATAATACTATCAAAGAAATTTGGAATTCTAAAGAATATAAATTTGCAAGAAAGAATCTTTTAAAGGGTGAAAGAATTAAATCATGCATGACTTGTTTTAATGAAGAAGATAATGGTGTAGTTTCTCATAGAATGACAGAAAATAATATATGGCGAAATGTTTTAGGTAAAGATTATATAGAAGAATTAACAAATTCAACAACACCAACTGGGTATTTAGATAATCCACCTATAACTTTAGATTTAAGATTGGGAAATACTTGTAACAGTCAATGTATAATGTGTAGACCACAAGATTCATCAAAATGGGTTTCATTGGGAAATAAATTATTAGAAGAATTTGATGAGGGTTATTTAAGACAAGAATGGAAACATAAAAGTAATCTTAATTTATTAGATTTTGAATGGTATAAAAATAAAGAATTTTGGAATGAGTTATATGAACTTATACCTAATATACAACATATAATTTTTGGTGGTGGTGAACCACTTTATATAGAAGAGCATTATAATTTTATAGATAAGGTAATTGAAATGGGGGAATCCCATCATATTAGTTTAAGGTATCATACAAATGGTACTATAATGAATAAGGATTTGATAAGAAAGTGGAAAAAATTTGATAGTGTTGAAGTCATGTTGTCTATAGATGCATATAGTACAAGAAATGATTATATAAGATATCCATCAAAATGGAAAAGTGTGCGCGAAACAATGAAATTGTTAGAAGTATCTTCAGATAATGTATTTCCAAAAATAAATACTACAGTTTCTTTATTAAATGTTTTTTATTTAAATGAATTTGCACAATGGATGATACAACAAAATTTTAAGAAAATTAGTAAGGATGGTCATAATGGTATATTTTTCCCATCAATATTACATTATCCAGAATACTTATCGGTAACTGCTTTGAGAGGTGATATGAAAAATAGAGTTGTAGAAGAATTAAGTAAATTTTTTGAATTAAAAGAGTATAAATATACTATTTCTAAATTTAAACAAATTATAAATTTTATGAACTCTAAAGATAATTCTAAGTTGTTACCAGAAACTAAAAAATATTTAAATAAGTTAGATGAGATTAGAAATACATCATATAAAGAAACTTTTAAGGAGTTAGAATTGTAATGAAAATAGCATTTTGTGGGGATAGTTTTTGTTTAGACATTTTTAACTTTAATCCCGGAGGAACTGTGTCGGAGTTAATTAATCCAGTTTTTAACCCTAAACGATTAGTTCCTTTCGAACCATATCCATATTTAGTTGCAAAAGAATTTAACGCAAAAATACTATGTAGTGGTCAAGGTGGCGGTACTCTATATAACTCATATGAAGTTTTAATGAAATATATTCAGGAAGCAGATTATATTGTATATTGTATTACAGATGCTGTTAGATTAAATAATAAGTATAGACTACCACTTAGTGTAGGGAACACCAACTACGATGGAACTTCGCTATATAGCTTGGCATTATGGAATAAGGTTATTCACACCGAGGCGGATGGAGATTTTAATATAACTAAACAAGAAGAAAAAGAATTAAGAGTTGCTGTGAAATCTTATTATAAAATGATATTTGATGAAGATTGTGAAAATATAAGACATAGAGCGTTACTTCGTGAAATTGATACGGTAATTAAAGAATATAAAAAGAAATGTATATTTTTTGAAAGTTTTGGTGGGTCTTTTCATGGTTATACACCAGAAAATGTTGTTTGGGGAAATTTATCGTTACATCATGATATTCAGATACTACAAAAAACTTTGCTAATAGAGCTTACTAATTGGGCAAAATCTAAAGCAGAATATAGACCAAACCATTTTACCGAACAAAACAATAGAAATATGGCAAATTTTATAATAGATGTGATTAAACAAGATGATTTTACTCCACGAGAACTTGATATGAAGGAGTATTTTAAATGAAAATAGCATTTTGTGGGGATAGTTTTTGTTCAGACATTTTTAACTTTGCTCTCCATCGGTGGGATACAACTATAGCGGAGTTAATTAATCCAGTTTTTAATCCTAAACATCCAGTTCCATTCGAACCATATCCTTATATTGTAGCCCAAGAATTTGGAGCGGAGATATTATGTAGTGGTCAAAGTGGCGGTACTCTATATAATTCATATGAAGTTTTGATGAAATATATTCAGGAAGCAGATTATATTGTATATTGTATTACAGAAAGTGCTAGATTAAATAATAAGTATAGGCTACCAATTAGTGCAAGTAATATTAATGCAACGGATTATCATGCCACCGAAGGAAATGAGTTGTATCAGTTGGCATTATGGAATAAGGTTATTGATTTTAATATGACTAAACACGAGGAAAAAGAATTAAAAGTTGCTGCAGAATATTTTTATCGAATGATATATTTTTCTGATTGGGCAAAAACAATACAAAGAGCGTTACTTCGTGAAATTGATACGGTAATTAAAGAATATAAAAAGAAATGTATATTTTTTAGAGGTTTTTCTCAGAGTTTTTGTGATTATACACCAGAAAATGTTGTTTGGGGAAATTTAGCGTTATATGATGATATAACAAAAAGGCAGGATCAAATAAACCCAAAAAAAGATGATGAATGGAGACCAAACCATTTTACCGAACAAAACAATAGAAATATGGCAAATTTTATAATAGATGTAATTAAAAAAGATGATTTTACTCCACGAGAACTTGATATGAAGGAGTATTTTAAATGAAAATAGCATTTTGTGGAGATAGTTTTTGTAGGGACATAGATAATAATGTTCATAATAATAAGCCTACACCCTATTCACCATACCCATATATGGTTGCCAAAGAATTTGGTGCAAAAATATTATGTAGTGGTCAAAGTGGGGGATCCTTATACCATTCTTATGAAACAATGATGCATTATATAGATGATGCAGATTATATAATATTTTGTATTACAGATCCTTTTAGATTACCTAATAGATATAAAGCAAATGTTACTAATAGTCCTGATAGTTGGGATAGTGTTTTAAATAAAACTACAATAACATTAGATGGTTGGGATTATAATGGAAAGACAGAATTTGCAGATCCAGATTCCCATCCATTTTTAAAGATAAAAGAATTAAAATATCCTATTCCTGGAAAAAGAAAATTAAAGAAATTTAAAGAGGGAATTCGTTTATATTATAATGAAGTAATAGATTGGGACTATCATAGGATTTCACATAGAGGGTTACTTCGTGAAATGGATGCAGTAATTAGAGAAAATAAAAAGAAATGTATATATTTTAAATGTTTTAACGATGCTTTTTGTGGTTATATACCTGAGAGTGTTGTTTGGGGAAATTTGATGTTGTATAAAGATATTTCGTTAATAGAAGAAAAATTTATGACTGAGGAAGAACAAAAACATTGTCATTCAGGAGATGAATGGAGACCAAATCATTTAAGTGAACAAAACAACAAAAATATGGCAAATTTTATAATAGATGTAATTAAAAAAGATGATTTTACTCCACGAGAACTTGATATGAAGAAATATTTTAATAACAATAAGGATAAGTAATATGATTAATAAGGTGGTAGCTTTTGGTTGTAGTTTTGTTATGGGTGATGGTATGGGAGAACAATGGCGTGGTGTTAGTTATCACGAAAAACCACTTGCAATTTATTATTTGGGAAAAGAATTGGGGTTGGGTAGAGATAAGTGTGTTATTATGGCGGGTGGTGGCACCTCTAATCAATCTTTTCATAGGAACTTTTATAATTACATTACTGATGTAGAAAATCAAAAATCATTAGATGAAACGTTATTTGTATTTGGATGGACAGAAAAATCACGGTGGGAATTTTATAGTGATGTAGAAAAAACTTGGATACCAATAACAGTAGATAGATTAATCCCTGGACCGTGGCCTAATTGGTCTAAAATTGTTTTAAATCTATTGTCTGTTCTGCCAAATAAAATGTATGAAAAACTTGTTAAAGAATATTATAAAGTGTCTTTTAATTTAAAAAAACATTTCGAAAAATCCATTAGGGAAATTATTTCAGTCCAAAACACCTGTAAGGTAAAAAAATTACAATATATAATGTTTGATAGTATAGAGTCTGTTTTTCAAGAAAGACCAAAAAATAAATTAGTTAAGTTATTAGATAAAAAATATTGGATAAATTGGGATGGAAATTATAGTGATTGGGTTACTATGAATATTAAAAATCTTAAAGAGTATACGGCTTATGGAAATACAGAGGATCATCCATCTGCATTATCACAAAAAGTTTGGGGAGATTATTTAATTAGTATGGTTAAAAGTTTATATAACAATAAGGAGAAATAACATGAAAATTGATGGAAGGGCAGAGAGATTTGCAAATGAAGTTGCCGATGATGATGGCCATCCTTGTACAATATATGATACACCTGTAAATGGATTATTTGAAGTAGAATGGCCTAATGGTAATTTGAGATATAAATGGTATTATAAAGATGGTAAACGAGCAGATGGAGAGTCTAAAGGTTGGTTTGCAAATGGTAAATTAAAACAAATATTGAATTGGAAGAATGAGCAAAGTCATGGGTTATTTACTCTATGGTATCAAAATGGACAGAAGAAAGAAGAAGGAAATTACAAGGATGGGTTAGAAGATGGATTATGGACTGAATGGCATGAGAAAGGAGAGAAAAAATTAAAAGGCCAATATGAGAATGGAGAAAAAACTGGTAAATGGATTTATTGGTATTCAGATGGACATAAGGAAAAAGAAGGAACTTACACACGGGGTAAAAGATGGGGTGAGAATAATAAAAAAGATGGAGTGTGGACTTACTGGTATCCAAATGGACAGAAGAAAGAAGAAGGAATTTACAAGAATAATAAAAAAGATGGAGTGTGGAGATATTGGGTAGAACATGAAATGCTTTATGACAATGGTGAGTTCATTGCTGATGTTAAAGAAAAGAGATTTGCAAATGATGTTGATCACGATGTTGGTATAATATATGATACACCTGTAAATGGATTATTTGAAGTAGAATGGCCTAATGGTAATTTGAGATATAAATGGCATTACAAAGACGGCCGGCGTGCAGACGGAATATCTCAATGTTGGTATCCAAATGGAAATATAAAATCAATAGATACTTGGAAGAATGGGAAAGCAGATGGATTATGGACGACATGGCACGTTACAGGACAGAAATTTTATGAAAGAACTTTAAAGAACGGGGAACTAGATGGAGTTGAAACTTGGTGGTATGATAATGGACAAAAGATGAAAGAAACAATTTGGAAGGACGGAAAAAGAGAAGGATTACAGACTCTTTGGTATGGGGATGGACAGAAGAGTGAAGAAGGAGTTTGGAAGAATGATAAACAATTAGGAGTGTGGACTTACTGGACAGTAGATGGTGAAGAGATATAATGCGTGAGTTTTTAGAAAGTATGTGGTTATTTAATATAGATAAAACCACAAGGCATCTTATTAGATTAAATATTGATGAAGCTGCTTTATTATGGATATATGCAAAAGAGGTGCCCCCACCGGCAACTATTTTGGAGATTGGTAGATTATTGGGAGGGTCAACAGTATTACTTGCTTTAGCAACACACGGCTCCGATAAAAAAATTATATCTGTTGATTTAAATGAAGGCCCACTTAATGCGGACGTAGATGAATGGTTAGAGGAATATGAAGAAAAGGATCGGATTGATATTAGAGTTGATAATTCTCATACTATGGAAAATTTACCATTATCTATGTTGTTTGTAGATGGTGATCATTCATACGAAGGAATTAAAAAAGATTTTTATCATCATTGGAATTATTTACACGGCCCGTGTCTTTGTCATGATTATCTGGGGTTCGAAAATCGGGGTGTGATAAAATTTATAGATGAGTTTATAGAGCAAGGATATGCTGAAAAAGTGGAACAGGTAAGTTCAATGTTGGTATTAAAAAAATTAAGAGATATTTAAAATGACGAATAGAAAAAGTAATGGACGGTAAAGAGATATAATGTGTGGTTTTTTATTCATAAAGACTGATAATAAAAGTTATTTGAACAAAATTGCTAATAAGTTTGATAACTTAAAATATAGAGGGCCAGATTATTCATTTTCAATAATTCCTGAGGAAAATATATTTATTGGTCAGCATGTTTTGAGTGTGGTAGGTAATTTAAACCAAAAACACTATAAGTATAAAAATTTATACTTGCTTTATAATGGGGAGATATATAATTATGATAAGTCATTCGAAAATGATACAGAATTTCTTTCACATTATTTATATCATAATTGGGATAATGTTGATTTGAGTAAATTAGATGGTATGTATTCTTTTGTAGCATATAAAGATGGTGAGATTATGATGGCAAGAGACCCATTTGGTCAAAAACCACTTTATTTTAAAGAGAAGAAAAATTCGTTAGTAGTATCAAGTGGAGTTAATGTATTTGAAGATGAGTTAGAAATAGATTATGATGTTTACAAAAATTATTTTTTTACAAGACATTTTATAGATAATGGTAAATCTATTTATAAAGATATTAATCAATTATTGCCTGGATGTTTAAGATTAAATAATAAAGATAAATTTTTTACCGCTAAAGATTTCATAACAGAACCATTTAATTTTACAGAGGATGAATGTTTAGAAGAATTAGATAGTTTATTGAGAAGAACTATAAAAGAAATGATACCAGATAGAAAATTTAGTTCTATTATAAGTGGTGGTATAGATTCTTCATTGGTGAGTTGGTATTTATCAAGAGAAAATATAGATGTTAGATTTTTAGGTATGTATAATTTAGATAAAGATTGGGTGAGTAGTAATCTTAAAAAATTTGAATCATATTTAAACAAAGATATTTTACAATTAAATTGTTTTAAAACGAAATGGGTTGATGCTTTTAAGTATTATATTGAGACAACAAAAGATTTACCACGAACTTGGGCATCTATATCATATTATTTAATTTCTACGGAATGGAATGAAAAAGTAATATTTACAGGTGAAGGTGCAGATGAATTATTTGGTGGATATAAGGATTATTTAGATGAAGGAATAACTAAATATTCATCTTATAATAGAAGAGATATTTTTACTGAAATGCCAGAGTATTTTGAACCAATTATTGAAGATGATGTATTTTTAACAGATACAATAAATATGATTCCAGTAGGATCATTTGCAGCAGATAGTGGAATATCATTAAATGGTAAAGAAGGAAGAAACCCATTTTTAAGATATGAAGTTGTTAAGTTTGCTTTGAATTTACCTAAAAAATATAAAATTAGAAATGGAGTAACAAAATATATTCTTAAAGAGTTATTTAAACAAAAATATAAAGAAGAACTTATTTATAAAAAACAGGGATTTTCTGGGTATCCAGAAGATTGTTATAACATAGAATGGTGGAAAAGGGATGGTTTTAAACATATTTTGGGTTATAATATTGATCCAATAGGTGATGATAAATGGAAATTAGCATGTGGGAGTTTTTTGTATGAAAATTAATGTATACATAGGATATGATAGGCGACAAGATGAAAGTAAGAATTATCCAGATTTGGTTAATCCACCGTATTCTGTTGCAAGATATTCTATTTTGAAAAACTATAAAGGTGATGAGAATGATTTAACTATTCAACCAATTAAATTACAGGATCAGATTGATGCTGGTTTATATTGGAGAGAAGAAGATCCATTAGCATCTACAGAATTTACTTATAGTAGATTTTTAACACCATATTTAAACAATTATGATGGAATAGCAGTATTCGTTGATTCTGATTTTTTGTGGCAGTGTGATATTAGAGAACTTTTAGAATATTATGATGAAAAATATTCTGTAATGTGTGTAAAACACGAGTATGATCCACCAGAAAAAACAAAAATGGATGGATGTGTACAGACACATTATCCAAGAAAAAATTGGTCGAGTATGATGGTATTTAATTGTAGTCATGATGATTGTAAAAACTTATCAGTAGAAAATGTTAATACAAAAGAAGCAAAATATCTACATAGAATGAAGTGGACAGGTGATAATAATATAGGTTCTATACCACCTACATATAATTGGTTAGAGGGTTGGTATAATAGTAATATTAATCCAAAGGTAATTCATTATACGCGAGGCGGCCCGTGGCATGAAACTTGGGAAGGTGATTACAAAGAAAATTGGATTAATATATATGAGGAATTAATATGAATGATGAAGTTTTAAATGATTAGTATTATTTCGGGACCCACGTGTGTTGGAAAAACCTATTTTATAGATAGTAAAAAGGATAGATTGCTAGAAATTACTAATTTTTTATCATTTGAAGAAGATGTGAGTATTAAGCTTGAAAATGTACAGTCGCTTGTGAGATGGTGGAGTTGTTCAAAAAAACATTCAGTAGATTGGGAAGAATATTTATTAGAAGATGATGAACTTACTTGTGTGCATTACGATATAACCGTTAGAAAACACGGCACGTTGAATCATGAGTATTATACTAAAAAAATTAGTGAATTAAAAACTTCAAAAAATATAATTATACTTGGAGTTCCATATACTGAGTATAAAGTTAGAGTTGGACAGAGATATGAGTGCCCTTCAATTCCTCAAAATTGGACAATTCCAGTAAGTAACAGATCATCACAGGGATTATCAAATTTATATAAAGATTGGATTAACGAATTGAATAAAAACGAAATACCATATTTGTTAGTAGAAGCGAGTGGAGATTATAAAGTTTTAGAAGAAAAAGAATTTTTTAGGATGTTAAAATGAATGACGTAGATACAGCAAGAAACATAATTTATTTAAGCGGAGATATAGCAGAGGAAACAGTTCCATATTTTATTTCAAGAATAAATTACTTAGTTGAACACAAGAGAGAAGCTTTTGATGAATTACCAGATACGGCTACAGCAATTTTAGTTTATATAAATTCTTATGGTGGGGATATGTATTCAGCATTTGGGATAATTGATTATATGAGAGTTTGTGAGGTTAAAATTGGAATGGCGTGTTATGGTGCTGCAACTTCAGCAGCAGCATTAATTTTAATCAACGCTACGGGAGAAAAAGTTATGTCTAAAAATTCTTATTTGATGTTTCACCCACCCTGGATTGAAAAAGATAAAGATATAGATGAAAAACATATGAAGGATTTAAAAAATAAAATACTTGATAACTTGGTAGTTCGTTCTAATAAGGGAAAACGGTTTTGGAATAATAAATTAAAGAAAAATTATTATATAAATGCCAGAGAATGCTTAAATTTGGGATTAATACACCGAGTTTTAAGTTATTAATATTTATTAATATATGGAAAAAGTAATCATAGTCAATCCCGATGCTAAAATGGACGCAAAACAATTTGCATACGCTCCGTTGGGCCCACTATACATAGCGGCTGTATTGGAGAGAGATGGTTTCGAATGTGAGTTGTGGGATTTAAGAGAAGATTATAACTCATATGATAATCCACCACCAGGCGATATCTATTGTTTAACTGCA
>Ga0233429_1001403_pt1 | contig 29305 bp, 24 predicted proteins | sample SI_118_April2016_3_FD_179879 | JGI IMG/M metagenome (GOLD analysis project Ga0233429, IMG submission 179879) | Seawater microbial communities from Saanich Inlet, British Columbia, Canada - SI_118_April2016_135_MG | ecosystem: Environmental > Aquatic > Marine > Inlet | place: Canada: British...
TTTTTATTGGTGTAATTGCAAAATTTACTTTTGGTGCAGAACCATTTTCTCTGGCATTGTCATTTGCTGTCGGGCTTGCCATCATGACGTCCATGACTATTGCAGCACTTGTGGGTTCCATGGTTCCCCTTATTCTTGAGAAGTTCAATATTGATCCTGCCGTTGCAACAGGACCCTTTGTTACAACTTCCATTGATATTGTGAGTGTGTATTGTTATTTCATGATAGCAACCCAGCTTTTGGACCTTTAGGGCGGTTCTTTCTATGCCGGGATTTGTTACCGATGCCATATTGCTCAGAAAAATTGAATATGGTGACCATGATTTCATAATTAGTTTTCTATCGGAATCCAAAGGGAAAATATCTGTAATTGCCAAAAATGCGAAACAGAGCATTAAGCGGTTTTCCGGGGCTTTGGATCTTTTTTCTGTTAATCATATCCAATGCACATTCCCTAAAAAAAAGAAAGACGGCATGACCATATTGTCCCATGCAGATCTTGAAAATGGATTTGCAAATATTCGGTATGATGTATTTAAAACAGCTTATGCAAGTTATTGGGTAGAAGTGATGCATTTCTGGCTTGAGGAAAACAAACAACAGTCTGCCCTTTATAATCTGCTGTTTTTTTCCCTTGATGCATTAAATAAAGAGAGTTTATCCAGAGAAGTAGTCAGTCTTTTTTTCCAGATCCGGTTTATGAGCCTGTCAGGGTTTTTCCCGAATATTGAAAATTGTGATCAGTGCAAAACTCCTGTTGATCATATAAAACAAAAAAAAGTCTGGTTTGACTTTGCCGAAGGCCGAATTATTTGTAAAGATTGCATTAACAAAAGATCAAAATATGGCCTGATAGTTTCAAAAGGTACCTTAAAGCAGATCCACTGGATAAACACCAGTGATATCAGCAGGGCAGACAGAATAAAATTTTCAAATATTGCTATCAAAGAAGGAGAAATGCTGGTGGAAGCCTTTATTCCCTTTTATATTGGAAGACAGTTTAAAAGCCTTCAATTTCTTGATCGGATAAGATACGAAAAATGAATTTTAAAAAAATACTTGAAAAAAATTATATCCAGACATCTGTTCCCTGCAGAATTGATCTCGGCGGCACCCTGGACATCAGTACATTTTATTTACCCTTACATCATCTGTCGCCGGCAAGCTTTAACATTGCCCTTGATTTAAGGACAAAGGTCAGTCTTTTGCCATGGGAAAAGGGATATATCAAGGTATCTTCCAGAGGTTTTGAAAGTGCTGTTTTTAAGAATGACGCGGCACCGTTTAATCATCCCATGGGGCTGATCTTTGCCATTGCAAAATATTTTGATAGCCATGGTGTTTATATCAAAATTGAATCTTCATCGCCGCCCAGGAGTGCATTGGGAGGGTCTTCTTCTGCAGCAGTGGCATTGATATCAGCATTTTATAAAGCAATTGATAAAAAGGTAAATTCCGAACAGATCGCCTGGCTTGCCCATTATATTGAGTCCAGTGTGGCAGGGGTTCCCTGCGGTATGCAGGATCAGCTTGCAGCAGCTTTTGGCGGAATAAATCAATGGATTTGGAAAATGGGTGACAGACATCCTGAATTTGAACGGGTACCCATTTTTGAAAATGAAGCTGACATTGAGGCCTTTAATTCAAATATTCTTATTGCTTATTGCGGGATTCCCCATGTATCAAAAGATATTAATGAACAATGGGTAAAATCCTTTATCCAAGGAGAAACAAGATCTGTATTTGAAAAAATTGTAAATTTAACAAAAGAATTTTCAAATGCTGTAAAGCACAGAAATTTCAGGCAGGCAGCCAAGCTTATGAATCAGGAGACGAAATTAAGACTTGAAATGACCCCTGATGTGCTTGACAAGGCAGGGAAAAAAATGTTTGAAAAGGCTATAAGTTGTGACTGCGGAGCCAGATTCACGGGTGCGGGTGGTGGCGGTTGTGTTTGGGCAGTCGGAGAAACAATAGATATTGAAAAATTAAAATTATTCTGGCATGAAATACTTGGATCTGTTGAGACTGCAAAAATTCTTGATACAAGAATTGAAAACAAAGGAATAATAATATTTTAACCATAAATTTTTATTGAAAAAGTGGAGCAAAATGAATTTTCAAGATGTAATTTTAACTTTGAATAATTTCTGGGCTCAAAAAGGTTGTGTCCTTATACAATCCTATGACATGGAAGTGGGTGCCGGAACATTTCATCCGGCTACATTGTTAAAGGCGCTTGGGCCGGAGCCATGGAAAGTGGCATATGTACAACCTTCAAGACGTCCTACAGACGGCCGCTATGGGGAGAACCCGAACCGGCTTCAGCATTATTATCAGTATCAGGTGCTTTTAAAACCGTCTCCCCCGAATGTTCAGCAATTATACCTGGACTCTATGAAAGCTCTGGGTGTGGATCCACTTGAACATGATATCCGTTTTGTTGAAGATGACTGGGAATCTCCAACTCTTGGTGCTTCAGGGCTTGGATGGGAGGTCTGGCTGGATGGCATGGAAGTTACTCAGTTTACCTATTTTCAGGTAACCGGGAGTGTAGAAGTAAAACCCGTGCCCGTAGAGTTGACATATGGCCTGGAAAGGATCTGCATGTACCTTCAGGGTGTGGATAATGTATTTGACCTCAAATGGAACGATGAGGTGTCTTACCGGGATGTCTATCACATGCAGGAAGTAGAGCAGTCTACCTATAATTTTGAAATTGCAGATGTTGATATGTTGTTTGACCTGTTTAAAAAATATGAGGCAGAAGCCCATCGTATCATAAAATATGGGCTTGTTATTCCTACCTATGAATATTGTTTGAAATGCTCCCATACCTTTAATCTTTTGGACGCCCGCGGTGCCATCAGCGTGACGGAAAGAACAGGGTATATAAAACGGATCAGGAATATTGCAAGGGCGGCTTCCAAAGCATATATTGAGCAACGAAAAGAAATGGGGCATCCGTTATTGAAACAGGGAGGTGTAAATTAAAATGAGTACACTTTTAATTGAAATTGGTACTGAAGAAATCCCGGCCGGTTATCTTATACCTGCCTTGGATGCCTTTAAAAAAAATATTCTTTTGGCTTTGGACAATTTTAGAATTGATCATGGTAATGCCCGGACATATGGTACACCTCGTCGTCTTGCATTGATGATAGAAGATGTTGCAGACAGGCAGAATGAAAAAACCACCACCCTTTCAGGCCCTCCTGAAAAAGTGGGATTTGATGAAAAAGGGAATCCAACCATTGCTGCAGAAAAATTTGCAGTTAAAGCAGGTATCCCCCTTGATAAAATCACAGTTCAAGAGACAAAAAAGGGTCGTTATCTAACAGCGATTGTCGACGAAAAATGTCAGTCTTGTGTCTCCATTCTTGAAAGTATTCTGGAAAAACAGATTTTATCCATTCCTTTTCCAAAAAGCATGAGATGGGGAGATCTGTCAATTAGTTTTGCCAGACCCATTATTTCATTAGTTGGACTTTTGGGAGAGGAAAAGCTTGATTTTAGAATAGGCAATATTAAATCGGTTACTTATATTTTTGGGCATCCTTTTATGCATCCGGGCAAATATAATGTTAAATCGGCTGATGCCTATATTAATGTTCTTGAAGCGGCCGGTATTATCCCGGACATTAAAAAAAGAAAGGCTGTTCTGAAAAAAGCCATTGAAGCCTGTGCAAAAGAACATGATGCCCTGATTCTTGAAGATGATGAACTGGTAAATCTTGTGACAAATCTTGTGGAATTTCCATTTCCTGTTTTGGGCACCTTTGATGATGAATTTCTTGAGGTGCCGGATGAAGTTTTAATCACTGCCATGAGAGAACATCAAAAATATTTTGCCCTGGTAGATGAAAGCAACAATTTAAAACCTTTATTCATAGCTGTTAACAATACAAATCCAAAAGATATGCAGCTTGTGGCCAGAGGACATGAAAAAGTTTTACGCGCAAGACTTTCCGATGCAAAATTCTTCTATGAAGTGGATTGTAAATCTTCCCTGGATGAATTTACCGATAAGCTAAAAAATGTAACTTTCCAGGAAAAACTGGGCTCTGTCTATGATAAAACGATAAGAACCAAAGAATTTGTTGAATATCTTGCTAAAAAATCATCCTATGACAATAAAGGAATCTTGACACAGGATGTTGCAAGGGCAGCACAAATCTGCAAGGCAGACCTTGTCAGTCAGGTGGTAATTGAATTTACAAAACTTCAGGGCATTATCGGCAGGGTATATGCACAAAAAACTTCTGAAAAAGAAGCAGTAGCCCTCGCAATTGAGCAGCATTACAGGCCTGTTTATTCCGGTGGCCAATTGCCAGATAATCCCACTTCCTGTCTTTTGGCAATTGCAGACAAGCTGGATACCATTTGCGGCTGTTTTTCAGTTGATCTGATCCCGACAGGCGGGGCAGACCCCTATGCGCTTCGACGACAGGGGATCGGTATTATTCAGATTATGCTCCAGGAAAATATGAAAGTTTCTTTAACCGACATGATTGAGAAAGGACTTGAGGCCTATATTGACGAGGAAGCTGACAGACAAAAAACAGCTATAAAAATAAAGGTGTTTTTTAAAAACAGAATGGTCAATATTCTCACGGACAGAGGATTTTCAAAAGAAGCGGTTAATTCAGCGCTCTGGGCATCCTTTGATAACGTTCCTGATGTTGTTTTAAGAGTTAAAGCTCTGGATTCTTTAAGAAAAGAAGCAGATTTTGAACCGCTTTCCATTACCTTTAAACGCCTTGAGAATATTCTTAAAAAAGCAGAGGATTTAAAAGGGGTGGCCGTGGATGAAATTCTTTTTAAAGATCAGTCTGAAAAAGAATTGTTCAGTGCTGCAAAAGGCGTGAGTCTCTTAGTTGATGATTTGATTAAAAAAGGTGATTATGATACTGCACTCTTGCATATTGCTGGATTAAGGCCAATAGTTGACACTTTTTTTGTTGATGTAATGGTCATGTCTGAAGATACAAAATTAAGACAGAACAGGATAGCTTTGTTATCTTTTGTTTCTGCATTGTTTAAAAATATTGCAGATTTTTCTATGATTTAAAATTATAAGGACCACAAATGAAATAAACTTTGTGGTCCTAAAGGTTAGGAGAAAAAATTATGGCAGGATATGATCCTGAAATGGATAAAAAAATAAAAGAATGGAAAAATGAGGAGACAGGACTTCTTATTTCAATCCATCAGTATGGAGAAGGTGAGCCAAAAGTCCAAATGGGTCCCCGGATTCTGAAAAAAAAAGATGGATCTGACAGGGCACCTTCAAAAGCAGGCAGGCTTTCCATTGAAGACATTATGTGGCTATATGATATTATTGATGAGGTAAAGGATGACTTATCCGACATGGTCGGACCTGGATAATGAATCCATAGTACCTCCCCATGGCGCACGCAAAGGCAGTGAGTTAGGATCTGTGGCAGTAATGGTCAGTTGCGAACCTGATCTTAAACTCATCAAATCAAAGATTACAAATCCAGGGATTTCTCCTTTTTTTACAAGCAGTCTTATGACCATACAAGGATCCAGTAAGGGCGCTTGTATTGCCGGACCCTTTATTGGTGCTCCCTATGCGACTATGCTTTTGGAGTCATTGATTGCAAAAGGGGCAGATAAAATCATTTTTCTTGGATGGTGCGGGTCTGTTACAGATAAATTAAACATAGGCGATATCATTCTTCCCTATAAATCCATCATAGATGAAGGGACCTCTGCAAATTACAAAATTTTGGATAAAAAAACTCCTGTTTCTAAACCTGATTTGGAATTAATGGATAAATTATCAAGTCACTTAAGGTCTAACAAAAATGATTTTAAAAAAGCGACCATCTGGACCACGGATGCCATTTACCGGGAGACAAAAAAAAAGGTTGCTTATTATAAAGAACTTGGCGCTCATGCAGTTGAAATGGAATGTTCAGCTCTTTTTTCTGTTGCCCAATATCGAAAGGTAAGTATTGCAGGAGTTCTTGTAGTGTCTGACAGTGTGGCATCAAAAGATTGGGATCCCGGATTCAGGAATAAAAGATTTAAACAGGCAAGGAAGACTGCATGCGATTGTGTCATGACCTTTGCCCAAAAATTGTGTGAACCAAAAATTGTGTAAAAATGAATGATGAGATAAAAAAAGAAGCAATACGTCTTCAAAAGGAATTGACAGAGCACAGCTTTCAATATCATGTCTTAGATGACCCTGTGATTTCAGACATTGAATATGATGAAATGCTAAAAAGGCTTATTGAAATTGAAGAGAATTTTCCCGAATTTTCCTTTCCTGATTCGCCTACAAAAAGAGTGGGTGCCCCTCCTTTAAATATCTTTAAGCAAGCCAACCATTCAATTCCCATGTTAAGCCTTGATAATGCTTTTAACAATGGGGATGTGCTGGATTTTAATAAAAGGATTGTTAAAAATCTAAACAGGGAAGATATTTTATATACAATTGAACCAAAACTGGACGGCGTGGCCGTAGAATTAAAGTATGAAAATGGAATACTTGTGAAGGCCATAACCAGGGGAGATGGGATCACAGGTGAAGTGGTTACCCAGAATGTCAGAACCATCAGATCTGTTCCGCTAAAACTGCATGGGGATAGACTTAAAATGCCCTCTATACTTGAGGTCAGAGGAGAAGTTATAATCCGGAAACGGGAGTTTGAGCAATTGAACAAAACCCGTCTTGAACAAGGTGAAAACGTTTTTGCAAACCCTAGAAATGCAGCTGCAGGATCATTACGGCAGCTGGATTCGAAAATTACAGCTGCGCGACCCCTTGATATATTTGTTTATGGGACAGGTTTTGTTGAAGGCATTTTTTTGGGTAGCCAGACACAAATTCTTTCTGCGTTAAAAGCGTTTGGCTTTCCTGTTAATCCCCACATAAAGACGGGTGTCTCAATAGATAGTGTTTTAAAATTTTATAAAGACCTTGAGGCCTTGAGAGATAATCTTGCCTACGAAATTGACGGCATGGTTATCAAGGTGGATGATATTTCTTTTCAGCGTCAATTGGGTGAAAAAATAAAAAGCCCGCGATGGGCGATTGCCTATAAATTTGCTGCCATGCAGAAAACCACCACAATAAAGGACATTATTGTCCAGGTAGGCAGAACTGGCACCCTTACCCCTGTTGCCATCCTGGAATCAGTAAATATCGGTGGTGCAATGGTTTCAAGAGCAACCTTGCACAATGAAGATGAAATCAAAAGAAAAGATATCCGCATTGGTGATACAGCGCTTGTGATGAGGGCAGGGGATGTCATACCCAAAGTGGTGAAAATTATTGCCTCCAAAAGAAAGGGAGATGAAATTGCTTTTCAAATGCCGGGTCATTGTCCCGTATGTCATAGTAAAATAGAAAAAATCAAACTGGACAAATCCAATATTAGCAAATGCGTTAATGCCGCTTGTCAGGCCCAGTTAAAGCAACGAATCAGACATTTTGTTTCCAAGAAAGCATTTGATATAGATGGATTTGGAAATAAGATTGCTGATCAGTTAGTGGATGAAGGTATGCTTGAATCCTTTGCTGATATTTTTTTGCTCAAACAAGAAAAACTTGCCTGTCTTGACCGCATGGCGCAAAAATCTGCAACCAACCTGATTCGGGCGATAGAAAAGTCAAAAAAAATTTCCTTGAGGCGGTTTGTCTATGCACTGGGTATTAGTCATACAGGAGAAAACGCTGCTAAATTGATTTCAGAACGTTTTTTAATTATCCAGGACATTATGGAAACATCAGAAAAAATTTTAGAAGAAATTTTTGGAATCGGCCCTGAAACAGCATCAGCGGTTTGCAAATTTTTTTCTAACTTTGAAAATAGGGTGATTATTAAAGATATCATCCATTCAGGTGTCATCATCACCAATGATCAACCTGTCATTGCAAAACCACATGATAATCAGTTTAGCAATAAACGAATTGTGTTAACCGGCACATTGCAGACTATGACTCGAAGTGAGGTTAAAAAACAGCTTGAAAAATTTGGCGCCATAATTACGTCAAGCATCAGTTCGAAGACCGACTTTCTCATTGCAGGGGAAAAGGCAGGAAGCAAATTTGCAAAAGCTAAAAAATTAGGTGTTCAAATATTGGATGAAACCCGTCTTACAAACATGCTTAAAGATTATCTATAAATGCAGGGGCAGTCTCTTGTTATCAATTTCAATGGTTGTTTTTGAATAGCTTAGTTTGCAAATTATTTTTCCATCCTGAAAATGAAGAATATCAACGCCTTTTCTGATTTCAGGTTTATCTTCAAAGCCCGGTTCTATTGATGGCCATTCAAGAATCCATCGATAGAGAACTTTCTGGTGGTGTTCATCAATAAAGGTTTCTTCTTCCAGAAATCTGAAGTCACCATGATTCTTAAACCAGGGTTCCCAGGCCCTTCTAAGGGATTTAATCCCTTTTATATAGGCGCCGGTCCAGTTTTCAAAAAAAATATCTTCATGGAAAAGGGTCATTACCTTATCAAGATCGTGTTTTTTCCAGGCAAGGTTCCAGTCTTTTAACAATAATTTGATCTCTTTGCTTGAAAGTTTCATTATGCCTCCTATAACCATTGGTTAAGCGCATTGGCATAATATTGTAACAGATTTGTTTCTGAGCCATTACAGGTAAACATACCATCAGTTTCTGTTTCACTTATCATGCCTCGAAGTAACATCAATGAAACGGCTTCAGAAATAGCAATCCGTCTAGTACTATGTGCGGTTTCAATGACAGGTGCACCATTATTCTTTATGGTTAATAAAATTGATCCGCACCCATACTCAATGTCTGAAATACTAAGCTTAATGTCAAGATTTTCTAAAAATATTTTAGACACCAAAGATACAGGAACGATGGGTACAACATCAGAAATGTTTGTCATTAGTGTGTCACACAGTTTTTTGATTTCAGAAAATCTTTTTTTCCGGGGCAGATTTTTAAAAATTATTTGATTCATGTTTGCATAATCTTTTGTGGAAACAGGTTTTCCAAAATTCACACATGCGTAACCAAATCGGCGCCACCGGGAAAACAACATCTGGGTCATGTTTTTCAAGATAAAGTAAACCGAGGTTTTAAAAATATACCAAAGACTTCTTTTTTGTGAATCAGAGCTTAATGATCTCAAAAGACTTCTGTCTTCTATGGTACGATCATAATTGATGCCCACGGGAATAAAAATTATATCCCGATCTTTTTCAGGATCAAAACCACGAAGCATATAATCAACAAGGCCCAGCCTAGGTTCCTGAATTAACCCATTTTTGCTGAGACCCCCCTCAAGAAAGACCGCCTGACACACACCCTGCTGGGTTGCCATATGTATATATCTTTCTAGAACCCTGCGATATAAAGCATTCCCGGAGTTTCTTCTTACAAAAAAAGCTCCCATAAATCGAAATAACATATGCAGTGGCCAAATTTTAGCCCACTCACCAACTGCATAGGAAAGCGTGGTTCTTTCTGCAGCCAGAAATGCAACGAGAATATAATCAATGTTGGAACGATGATTCATAATAAAAACAACCGTGGAATCAGGGTCAATTTTTTTGTACTGATCATCTTCAAAAAGTCCTACTCGTACACGATATAAAAGCCGGGCAATTTTTTTTGCAATCCAGTATCCGATTCTGAAATAAAAATAAGCGTTAAATGAAGGTACAATTTCTTTTGCATAGGCGGACACTTTTTTTTGAACCATTTCAAGGGGCATATCTTTTTCTTTTGCATATGCTTTGATTGCCTCTATTACTTTTGGATCATAGGATAAACGATCAATTAAGACCTGACGTTTAGTTAATTGGAAGGGTCTTATTTCAATATCAAGTCTTGTTCCTATTTCTTCTATTACCCTGTTGATGCGTCTGCGAAGAAACCATCGGCTGCTTGGAATAAGTATTCGATCCAGCAAGGCAATGGCTGAGATGAGAATAAGAAATAAAAACAACCAGATGGAAATCGTGATATGTCCGCTCATAAGATTCTCCCGCGCTTTTACTTATTTCCACGTGTTTATCAACTATTTAGTGTTTGAACGAAAACTCACCCATCTACTGCGTTGCTGCAAAAGTTTGCCAAATTATAAATCGGGCTCATGTACAGGAGTACACTCCGGTTTCAAACTTTCTTGCGCCTTGTATATGGGCAATTTTTCACCCAAACACGGGTTTCCGGTCAGGCACTATTTATCATCTATCTATCAACTATTTATTAAAGGCAAGTTTTAATCCAAATCCAATGAAAATTAGTCCGGAAAGTTTCTGCAATAGGGTCCCTGCCATTTGATTGTTTCTTAAAGTGGTTGTCATTAAAGCGGCAGTCCATGTTAAAATAAGGCACCAGATTGTTCCGGTAACAAGAAAAGTAGCACCCAGCATTAAGAAAGGCATTGGTCCGTTCACTTTGTCCGGGTTAATAAACTGGGGCAGAAAGGAGAGAAAAAACAACCCGACCTTAGGGTTTAAAACATTGGTAAGAACCCCTTGTTTGTAGATTTTTACAAGACCTTCCACTGCATGATCAGACAGTGATGATTCAAAGGCTGTACTCTTTTTTAAAAGTGTTTTTACTCCCAGATAAATAAGATAAAAAGCACCCGCCCACTTGATCATCGTAAACACAAAAGCAGATGTTGATAATATCAGAGACAATCCAAATGCCGCGCAAAGGACATGGACGATACAGCCTGACATTATCCCTGCCACGGAAACCAGTCCTGCATTTTTCCCCTGGGAAATACTTCTGGTCAGTATATAAATAGTATCAATGCCGGGAGTCAGGTTGAGAATAATGGCAGCAATTATAAATCCTGTATAATTTTCGATTCCAAACATGTGAAGTCCATTTATAATGATTTAGTCAAATAATGCATTAATAAAGAGTTTGGCATCAAATTCCTGAAGATCCTCAATCTGTTCTCCCACGCCAATATATTTTATCGGTAGTTCCATGGTGCTTGCAATGGCTGCAACAATACCGCCTTTGGCAGTTCCATCAAGCTTTGTTAATGCGATTTGAGTGAGTTCAACTGCTTCATTAAACAGATTTGCCTGGGAAATGGCATTTTGACCTGTGGTAGCGTCTAACACCATTAGTATGTCATGGGGTGCTCCCGGCAATTTTTTATTAATGGAGCGTTTTATCTTTTTTAGTTCTTCCATGAGATTTTTTTGAGTATGGAGCCTTCCCGCGGTATCAATTAATACAATATCAATATTTCTGGCAAGCGAGGCTTCAACAGAATCATAGGCAACAGCTGCCGGGTCAGCCCCTTCTTTATGTTTGACAATGGAGGCCCCGGATCGGTTTGCCCAGATTTCTACCTGCTCAATTGCCGCTGCCCTGAAAGTGTCTGCAGCCGCAATGAGAACTTTTTTTCCTTGAGAAGTGAACTTCATGGCAAGTTTCCCCAAAGTAGTGGTTTTGCCGGTACCATTGACGCCAACAACCATTATGACATGTGGTTTTGTATCGGGTTGTTCATTTGGGGTATCATAATGGTCTATATTCAAATTATTTGGGAACAATCCAATCAATTCTTCTTTTAATACCTGCTTGAGTTCTTCTGATCCGGACAGTTTTTTGGCCTTTTTCTTGATTTTTTCCATCATTTTAAAAGTCACATCAATACCCAGGTCAGATGATATCAATACTTCTTCTAATTCTTCAAAAAGAGCTTCATTAATTGCCTTACCTGAATCAAAAAGGTCATTGATATCAGTTGTTAATATCATCCTGGTTTTTGACAATCCTGTTTTCAGCCTTGAAAAGATTTTGCTACCTTGTTCTTTTTTTTCCAGATTCTTTTTTTTAAAAAAATTAAACCCCAATTGTTTTACTCCTTAAATACTGATTTTATTATGACCTTTACCATTTTTCTTGAATTAGAATCAAGGACTGTCGCTGATTATTTGCACAAAAGATTGACTCAAAGCATAATGTGTCATAGGTATCTCTATTTATTTTATAGGGAAGAAAAGGGGTATGGTGCAAAAGATTAAAAAACAATGGTTTTTACTCAGTCTTGTTCTGGTTTTTGCCGCAGTTATGTTTGATACATCCAATATTATGGTTAAAATCGGACTTGCTCTAAAGGAAAACCGCGGCCCGGAAATCATGATATTTTTGGTCTTTATTATTTCAGGCCTTTTAATAGAAATTGATCAGATTAAGGTCGGTATTGAGGATATTAAATCAATAGTTTTAGCATTGGTTGTCATTATTATTTTTGCTCCAATGGCTGCCGGGCTGCTTTGTCTTCTCCCTCTGGACACGGGTGTGATAATTGGGCTTTTCATCGTTTCTGTAATGCCAACCACATTGTCTTCCGGAATTGTGATGACTGGTACAGCAGGGGGTAATATGGCCCATGCACTTGTTATAACGATCCTGTCGAATTTTATTGGCATTTTTTCCATACCGGTTATACTTTCGATTTTTTTATCATTTCTTGATCAGCAAAAAGAGCTTGTGATTGACCGGGGTGCTATTATCATTAAATTAATTCTGCTGGTTCTTTTTCCCCTTATCATTGGGATTGTGGCAAAAGCTAAAATTTTTAAAACAGGTCAATTGGGAAAATTCAAATTACAGGTATTAAACCAGTGGATGATTATCGGAATTATTTTTGTTTCCCTTTCCGGGGTAAAACAGGTGATTTTAGGCAATAGTATTTCTTTTTTCTACATACTGGTTCTTGTGAGTGTTTTCCATTTGATGCTTTTGGGTTGTTCTTTTTTACTTGTAATCATTTTTGGTGTGGAAAAAGGCAGTTATGAAAGTATTGTTTTTATGGGATCACAAAAGACCTTGGCCATATCCGCCATGATCCAGGTAACCTATTTTAGTGAATTTGGTACAGCATTACTTGTATGTGTACTTCACCATATCGTTCATTTAATGATGGATGGATATTTGAGTACAAAAATGAATCATGGCCTTTTAATGAAAAATGAAGAATGAGGCTTTACTTTCTATTGATCTGTGGTTAAAAATAGAATCATTATATTTATTTTGGAAAAAACAGGAGTGGATATGGAGTCTTTGAATTGTGGATCGCTTGAATTTTTATTGAATCACCCTAAAACTAGTCATGTGACCTCGGATGTAAATACTGAAACCATTGAAAGGCGATCTTTTTCTCCAAAGAAAATTAAAATTTTTTCTTCAAAATATACAAACATAAAAAACTGTCCTGAATATAAATTTTCTAATAACAAGGAAGCTGAAAAATTGCTTCCTGATATTATTAATAACAATGTTCAAAAGATTATTCCCGGGGACGAAATGTCTAAAAGTGGTAAACTGGCATTTAAGGTGCGTCGTAATATCGGGGTGTTTTTTTCAGGTGGTCCGGCACCTGGAGGTCATAATGTGATCGCAGGGCTTTACGATGAAGTGAAAAAGTATAATCCAGATTCTAAAGTGTTTGGATTTCTTTCAGGACCTGACGGTTTGCTTGAATCAAAATATATTGAAATTACCAAGAGCCTTGTGGATGCACATCGGAATATGGGTGGGTTTTCCATGATTAAAACCGGGAGAACCAAAATTGATTCTAAAAATAAAATGGATGTTTCTTTAAAAACCTGCCTGGATCTTGAACTTGACGCCCTGGTCGTGATCGGAGGGGATGATTCAAATACAAATGCAGCCTTTCTTGCTCAGCGGTTTAAAAGTGCTGGTATTAAAGTAATTGGTGTACCCAAAACCATTGACGGCGATATACAGGTAAAAACCGATGATAAAGAAACGCTCTGTGCCGTATCATTTGGATTTCATACTGCAGCAAGGGCATTCTCACAAAATATCAGTAATCTGACTACTGATGCCAGCTCAGACGTTAAGTATTGGCATGTTTGCAAGGTAATGGGAAGGGTCGCAAGCCACCTGACATTGGAATGTGCTTTTCAAACCCATGCCAACCTTTCTTTTATCGGTGAAGAATTGGCTGATTATACAGATCATCAGAGAATAGAAGAAGCCAAAAAAAAAGGAAAGACTGATTACAATGCATATGGCATGACATTGCGCCATTTGTCCAGATTAATATGTGATATCATTGTTCGAAGAGCTGCTTTAGGAAAAAATTTCGGTGTTATGATTATTCCAGAAGGTATCCTTGAATTTATTAATGAAATTCAAGTCTTTATTATCAAACTAAATACTATTATTGCTGAGTATAATCATATTCATGACAATGATTTTCACACTTCATTTCCTACATTAGAAAGCAAGCTTGAATATTTAAGGAGACTTACACGGGGTATGGGAGACAGAGACAAATTTTTTATCTGGAATCTAAGGGATGATGATTTGTTTAACCAGCTACCCCCATTTTTTCGAGAAGGCCTGCTCATGGAAAGAGATACCCATGGCAATTTTCAGTTTTCCCTGGTAAAAACTGAAGATATCATCATGGATATGGTCAAAGAATATTTAAGCATTTTAAAAGAACAGGGGAAATATAAAATCGGTATTAAAAGATCCTATTTCAATTCAATTATGGAAGATTCTAAATTTATTCCAGACAAAATTGCAAGGATCATATTTAAAAATTCTGAAGACAGATATCTGTTAGTTAAAGAATCCATCATTTCACTTAAAACATTGAAACAGGTATTAATCAATAGTGAAGTGATTGGCCAGGATGACAAAGTTCCAGAATCTCTTATACAGATATTTAAAAAATCTAATCCCAAATTTAAAACACAGACCCATTTTTATGGATATGATGGTAGGGGATCTGATCCAACATATTTTGATTGTCATTATACGTACAACCTTGGTATTACAGCATTTCATCTGATTGCCAATGGAGCAACAGGACAAATGGCTGCTATCAAGAATCTTGAGAAAAAATTTGGTAAGTGGGAACCCATTGGTATCCCCATTGCCAAATTGATGCATCTTGAGGAAAGAAAAGGAAAGCTTGAACTTGTGATTGAAAAAAGTCTGGTTGATTTGGATTCCAATTCCTTTAGAATTTTTAAAGCCTTAAGGGAAGAATGGATGGCTGCTAACGAGAACCTTGATCGATACAGGCGGCCGGGTCCGGTCCGTTTTGCGGGCAGTGCAGAGGAAGACCGGCCTATTACTCTAATGTTAAATTCCATTTAATATCCCCGCTGCCTGCGGTGTTCCAAATTTTCTGATGGCCTTGCAATAGAAGACTTTCCAATGATGATTTTCACAGCAGTAGGATTCATATAAATTTTGAAGATTATTTTGTGGAAAGCTTATTGACAGGTAACCCGTTCCTTCTTTCAGATCCATTCCATTGATCAGAGGGTAGTGATTCTAAACAATCTTTGATTCTATCTATATAGGACTGATAAAGCTGGCTAGGATGATTTTTATGAAGGGCTTTTATAATACGATACGCTTTGTGAAAATTTTGATACTGATACGCCTTGATTCCTTTCTCAAAAGTTTTAACTTCATTTAAAATATCCTCTGGTGGTGACCCTTTTGAAAGAGGTTCATATATGTTGACCGCTTCTTTTCTTCCTTTGACCTGGACTTTATCAATGTATCGGTAAAAAAAGCTATGTTTTATAATATTTTTTGTGGCTTCTGATATGAGAATGGTTGTGCCATAGTTTTTGTTTGCCCCCTCAAGCCGGGAGGCAAGGTTCACATTATCTCCCATAACCGTGTAATCGAACCGCTCGTTGCTACCAAAATTACCCACACTAACAATTCCCGAATTAATCCCAATTCCAACGGATATATCAGGAAAGCTGCTCTTTTTGTAGGTTTTATGAAGATGGTTTAGCTCTGATTTTAATTGCAGCGCAGTCTCAACTGCTTTGAATGCGTGATCAGGGTCATCTTTTGGAGCACCCCAAAAGGCCATAATGGCATCTCCGATAAATTTATCAACTGTCCCTTCATTTTTCATGATTAGTTGGCTCATTAAAGTTAAAAAATTATTCATGAAATTTCCAAGATCCTGGGAAGTCATTTTTTCTGAAATTGATGTAAATCCCCTGATGTCAAGGAACAGAATGGTTAAATTTTTTTCTTCACATTTCAAAGAAAGGGTTTTGGGATCTTTTATAAGCTGAGAGACAACCTCTGGTGAAACATAGTGAGAAAAAGCTTTTTGGACAAACTTTTTTGTTTTTCCTTCCCAGAAGGCATTAAAGATACTGGTTATTAATAATATTGAACCGCATGAGATCATTGGATAGGTAATTCCAACGAAGCGGTTATTTAAAAAGAAATAATAATAATTCCACGTTAATGCGCCTAAAAAAAATAATATGGCACCAAAACCGCCTGCTAATGGACCCAAGACAGATAAGATTAAACAAAGGATCAGACCTCCTCCAAAGACAAGGGTGTAAGTCAGACCAATCTCAGTGAAAATATCATAGGTGAAAGGATCAGATTTTATGAGATTATCAATAATATTGGCATTAATTTCAATACCCGGAATTCCCCTTGAAAAAGGAGTGGTTCTTAAATCAAAAAGTCCAGTTGATGAGGATCCTATTAAAACAAATTTATTTTTTATAATGGGTAATGATGGCATCGTTAATACATCTACAGCAGATATGTATCTAAAGGTTTTTTCAGGGCCCCGGTAGTTTACAGATATCTGGCCGAGACTATCTGTTGGGATAAATCTATCTCCAATATGAATCCCCAGAAGAGCCGTTTTTGGGCGTTTAATTTTGCTTGAAGCATGAAGGGTCAAAGAGGGAATCTTCATACCGATCCGAAAGGTTTCCAAAGCAAGAGAGGGATAGGGGATATTATCCATAATCATCATTAATGGGACTTGTCTGATTGTGCCTGATTCATCCACAAAAACATTTAGAAATCCCTCGCTTTCGGCCGTTGCAACAGCAGGGGTGTTGATTATTGCCCGATACGCAGGGATAAGAGAAAGACTTTCAAATTTTACATGATCGGGTCGAAGCCTGATCATACCGGAAGGGAAGGGCAATTCGTCATCCGATTTCAGCTTATCTTTTTTTGGTAAAAACGTATATCCCAGGATAGAGGGCCCCTTTGAAATCGCCTGTCCAAAAAGTAAATCATAATCAAGAGATTCATTCTCTAAAACCTTTGAAAGAATTGTGCCGGGTATCTGGTCGGCAATAGACTGATCGATATTCTTAAAATAATAGGCAGGTGATGTCCGGTCCTTTTCAGGAAAAAAAATATCAAAGCCCAATGAACGGGCCCCATTTTTATAAATATTTTGGGTTATCTGGGCAAGGATATTTCTTGACCATGGCCATTGTCCGAGTTTTTTTAAACTTTTTTCATCTATATCAACAATCACAACCTGGTCTGAAATAGGCTGTTCGCCTCTTATTTTGAACATGGTATCCATGATACGATTATCCAGAGCGCTTAACAAAACAGGTTTTTGGTTGCCGAAACTGTAATATCCCAGGCATGAAATTAGAATCAGAATAAACCCCAATAGAAATGAGGAAAGGTTAATATGAAGCTTTAAATATTCAATCATAGGACAATATAAACAATTGCATCAGGGTTGAAGATCTCCTGCAAAAATACCATGATAATGCATGCCATCTGCCATTCTGGCTGAAAAATTACCGCCTATGGCTTGGGTATCAGGTCCATAGAAACCACCATTGATACTGCTTTGAACGGCAGTTGAGACAGTGGCCTTGAATCCTGAATTATTAAGATCACCGAGCACACTTGTTACAGGAAGGTTGATTTGATCAAAAGAAATTGTACCTGAAACCGGTTTTAAAGCCGCGGCAGCAAAATCAAGGTTAAGGTTGGTGGTTCCATTTGTCATTTCTGACATCTGAGTGGCGTTGTTGAACTGGACGCCTTCTGCCTTGCCTGCATATGTACCTTTAAAAGAAGTCGTTATTCGATTGTTAACCACCGTTGCCAGGGTTTGTTTTCCAGCAATCCATTTGGCACCTGGAATATGGAGATGGTAATCCCTGAGTGTTACAGGCTCAACATAAGCTAATTCCCAGTATCCCCAGGTGGTATGATTTGAGAGCATGGCCTTTCGTGAAGTTACCATGTAGTTGCCATGTGGTTTCAGATCTGTTTTGTTTGGAGCAATGGTAATGACATTAGTTCCGCTGAGACTCGCTCCCAGGGTTTTGTTTGATATATAGGCGGACTCATTGCTTCCACCGCCGATTGTTAATCCCGTGATTAAATTATTGACATTATTGAAATCTTTTCCCGACATGGTACCGGCAACAGTTCCATTATCCTTGTTCACATTCAAAAGGAAATCGTCCGGACTGGTATTATAAAAGATTCGCCTGTTGTTGTTTGGATCAGCCATATCTTCTGCAACACCCACATAAAAACCCTTCCAGGGTTCAGTTCCGGAATTGGGGTTGAGCGTTTTATCCTTTATTGTGGCAGCGGCAATATCTGACCAGAATTTTTTTTGAGTCTGATCTTGTACATTGTAGTCAAATCCTTCAATGGCAAGACCTAATCCTTCCTGACTCGCACCATAAAAATGTCCAAAGGTCTCATAACCTGTAAATGCCGTCACAATTCCGACTCCAGAACTATCATCTCCACCGGAACCAAAAATGTTTATATTGGTTATGCTGCCATCGGTATTAACATTTCCAAACCCGAATCCATTACCCATTTTATTTGGATCATCGGCATTGTCTTCAAATCCCATGATTCTTTTATTATCCCAGTTTACAATAAATTTCATGCTTTCAGGAGATACATTGACCAAGGTATTGACAGATATTCCGGCGTAAACCCAAATTCCGCTGCCTGGTATTGTTGTGGATTTTAATCCTGTGAATCCAAGATCCAACAGCGTGGAAAGGATTCTTTGTTCAGTACCGGTTGGCGTTAAACTTGAAAAAAGACTGGTTTGTGTTGAATCCAGGACAGAGTCATCTGCCGGTGATGAAAATCCTTCCGAAGATTCCTGTGGGGGGGTATCAGCAGGGTCAGGATCTGCCACCAAAGGATCCCCATTGGCTGGGGGATTACTTTGAGAGTCTTCTGGTTCTGACTGACCTACTTCTGAATCCTCATTATTTTCAATGTTGTTCCTATTTTTATTTTCAGGTGCTTCCCCCAGGGCATTATCTATCTCGATTATTTCCTTTGAGGTAAATTTAGATGGTTTTTCAGGTGGATGGGTATTCCCTTTAACTTTTGTACCAAATCCCGGACGTCTGATATTCACATATCCCGCATCGTTTTTAACATAGATGCCTTTTCCCCCCTGGAAAAGTACAGTCAACAAAGAGCCCTGTAGGATACCGGCATACATCGAACCACGAATACCAATGATGCCTGATGATGTGTGAGTTTTAAAATTATTAGGTGCAATGCGAGTAATAGCACCTCCCATAATCCTGAAACTCCCTTCATGGATTTTGGTTTCCATAACAGATTTGGCGTCACCGGGCTTCCATGCATATTTTGTGATTTCCATTTGAGTATTTCGGCCCAGAGTTATTAGGGTATTGTCTTTAAACATGAGCTGGATTCGGCCCTGGTTTGTTTTAATGGTGTCATGCAGAAAAATTGGCGCTTTTAAAAAAAGGTTTCTTGAATTTGAATCCATGCCCCTTGCTGTGACGTTTCCACGGATTGTAATCACTTTTCCAACCGGTTGTTCTTGATCGGCAAAAACCAGATTTATAGGCACTATCATAAAGGTGAAACAAAGGATTGTGACCATCCAGAATTTAAATTGAGTCAATTTCATTTTGCGACCTTTAAAAATTATAAATCAGTGATAATTGTAAAAGGTTCATATTATATTCGTATAAGTCAATATTTGAATAGGAACGGGTGTGTTGATAATTTAAATGGAATAGAACACTTTGGTTTGATTTTAAGGAGTGCCATATTTTTTTTTCAAGGCTGGCCCCAATGAAATTTTGTTGATCTTTTCTATCTTTATTAAAGAGGGTCGCAGGATCATCATAACGGGAAAAAAGAGTTTTGTAATAAATAGATCCTGTCAGTCCAAAGGGCAATTTCCGGCTAATGGACACGCCTGGAATGTATTTTTGGTAGCTGAATTCATTGTCCGTGGCATTCTCATTTTCCGCTGTAAACCCAAGATTAAACCAGTTGTTTTTAAAATAAAAATTCATATTAAAGGTTAAGGATAAATTATTGGAATCCCGTTGGGGCACTGCCTCAAATTTCTTTTTTTCGTATTTTAATCCAGCACCTGTTGTAAAAAAGGAATTGAAGACATGATCAAATTTGGTTGTAAAACCGACACTGTTCATATACCGGATATCTCCCAGATCAATCTGGTTAAATAAAAATCTGAGGCCAAACTTATTTTTATCCAATATCAACTCCGGGCCGGTCAGCCCACCAAAATACAGGATATCAAGCGCACTGATATCATTATAAATTGCATTATACGCGATTACATTTGTTTTCCAGGCATAATTTGAAAAAAAAGGTTGATAACTATGATTAAGTTCAAGATTGGTATTATAGATCCAATCCCTGGTTTTTATAGAAGATGGCCCTGTTAGGATAACATCTCCGATGATGGTTTTGATCTTATCGGCAGATGGGGATGCCCAGACATTATTATTCAACTCGACACCCATAATAAGTCTGCCGGATAAAAAATGGGTTTTTTCAGTTTTTTCCATGTAAGTTAAAAATTTTTGAATATTGTTTCTTACTGTGTCGGGCGGGTTGGTCATTAATACTTCATTACAGTATTTTCGGGCAATATTATATGCTCCAAGTTTTTGAAATGCCCTGGCAATTTCTAATCTGATACGATGTTCATGAGGAGAGATGATTAAAATTCTTTCAAAAGCCATGATGGCCATTTCATAATTTTTTGTCTCAAAAGCAGATCTGCCCAGATAGAAGTTTAATTCAATATTTTGAGGATAATGTTCAATGGCTTCTAAAAGTATTTCGTAGGATTGCTCAAATTGTCCGGATTTGAAAAATTCGATTCCCTTGGACAAGTCATTCTCTTTACTCACAGGAGGTGACGCGCCCAAAGCATAACAACAGTGTAAACAGATCAGAACAGATATAATTATAGGTTTCATTTTTTCATAAATTACCAAGCATAGTAAGTAAATTGAAAAATGACTAATTGTGAGATAGCAAGACCTAAGGAATAAGTCAATATAGTTTTAAATTAAGGATAAAAGAGGAGTTAGTTAATACCTGACCGAAAACCCGTGTTTGGATGAAAAGTTGCACATATGCGAGGCGTAAGAACATCTGCAACCGGAGTGTACTTGTAGTACATGAGGATTGCAAAAGTTTGAAGCAACGAAGTAGATGGGTGAGCTTTCGTTCAAACACTAGTTATATAAAAATATATCTTATGACATTGTTTATACAAGCATACTTTTGTATTTTAAAAGTTCAGGAGGATAGAAAATCAAGTGTTTCCTATATTATTTATTGGGCTTTTTGGGGTTTATAGGAACATAATGGCTCCTGAGCCAGATAACTGCCCGTTGCCTCATAGGCCCGAGCCCGGCACCCGGCGCAAACCTGTTTAAATTCACAGATGCCGCATTTGCCTTCAAGATTATTAAAATCTCTCAAGGTATTGAAAACCTGGGAGTTTTCCCAGACATCCTTAAAGCTCTTTTTGGTGATATCTCCACATTCCACATCAAGGAAACCACATGTCTGCACTCTTCCCACATGAGAAATAAAACAAAATCCCGTTCCTGCAAGACATCCTCTTGTGACTGCATCCAGGCCATGGGACTCAAATGTTACTTTTTTGCCGTCTTTTTTGGCTCGTTGCCGTAAAATTCTATAATAATGTGGTGCACAGGTTGCTTTAAGCTGGAGGCTTGTTTTTTGACTTTGGTCATAAAACCAGTTTAAGGTTTCTTCATATTCTCTTGCATTGATTTCAGTGTCCACAATATATTTTCCACGCCCTGTTGGAACAAGAAGAAAAATATGATGGGCAACGGCTCCTAAATTTTCTGCAAGCTTTAAGATTTTCGGTATTTGATCCAGATTAGTTTTTGTTATAGTGGTGTTGATTTGAAATTCAATGCCGGCTTGTTTGATTATCTCAATGCCCTGGATGGATTTTTCAAAGGCATTTTTTATTCCTCTGAAAGCATCATGGGTTTCAGCAGTTGAACCATCAAGACTGATGCTGATTCTTTTTATGCCTGAATCTTTCATCTTCTGGGCAACATCATGGGTGATCAATGTTCCATTGGGCGCCATCACCATGCGTAGCCCTAATTTTGTTCCAAATGCTGCAATATCAAAAATATCATCCCTTAAAAGCGGCTCTCCTCCTGTTAGAATTATAATAGGCTCTCCAACTTCTTTAATCTGTTTTAATAAATTAAAAGCAGCCTGGGTATCAAGTTCATTCTCATAGGGATGGTCTTCTGCTGTTGCCCTGCAATGCTTGCAGGCAAGGTTGCACCTTCTTGTGGTTTCCCAGGCGACCAGACGAAGGGTATTGGGCTGGCTGTTACGGCTCTGTCCATGGGGATGGTTCATTATTTATTTAACTCCCTTGCAACTTCAATCGCGGAATAGGTCAGGATTATATCGGCTCCAGCACGTTTTATGGATAAAAGGGTTTCCATAATGAGTTCTTTTGCATTGACCCAACCCATCATTTCTCCGGCTTTCATAATTGAATACTCCCCACTGACATTATATGCAGCAATGGGAAGATCGATTTCTGTTTTCAATCGATAGATAATATCAAGATAAGCAAGCGCCGGTTTTACCATGATGATATCCGCACCTTCCTCAATATCCATTGTGGCTTCCCGGATAGCCTCCATGGAATTTGCAGGATCCATTTGGTAGGTTTTTCTGTCACCAAACTGGGGTGCCGATTCAGCAGCCTGTCTGAATGGGCCATAAAATGCCGAGCTATATTTGACGGCATAGGACATCACTGGAATGTGTGAGAATCCTTCTTCATCAAGGGTTTGTCTGATTTCACCTATTCTTCCGTCCATCATATCCGAAGGAGCTACCATATCTGCACCAGCCTTAGCATGTGAAAGAGCGGTTTTTGCAAGAAGATCAAGTGATGCATCATTTTCAATAATACCATTTTCTACAACCCCGCAATGGCCATGATCCATATACGCACAAAGACAGACATCCGTAATAATTGAAAGTTCAGGAACTTTTTCTTTCACTTCTCTAAGTGTTTTTTGTACAATGGCGTCAGAAGCATAGGCCCTTGTTGCCAAAGGATCTTTTTTGTCAGGGATGCCGAATAAAATAATGGCCGGAACACCAGCATCATGGGCTTGTTTTGCTTTTTTGACAATATGGTCACATGAGAGTTGGAAATGCCCGGGCATGGATTCAATGGGCTTTTTTACATCTTTTCCCTCTATAGCAAATAAAGGAAGAATTAAATCATCACAGGAAAGTTTTGTTTCCCTTATCATTCTTCTAAAATTATCGGTTGCCCTTAATCTACGTCCACGGAAATCTGGAAAAAGCATTATGAATTCTCCTTTTTGATTTCATCATCAGTCAGGTAACATGCTGGATCACTATCCCAGGGATCATCGGCAACAGACTCAGCACGAGCCCTGAAGTTTCCGCCGCAGATATCAAGCCATCTGCATTGGGAGCATCTACCTTTTACATATTTTTTCTTTTCTTTGAGCTTCATTAAAAATTCATTGTCAACGTTGGTCCAGATCTCGGAAAAGGGTTTGTCTTTGACGTTACCCAGGCTTTTTTCCCGCCAGAACTGATCCGGGTGGACTTCACCATCCCAGGAGATGCATCCAATTCCACGGCCGGAATTATTGCCTTCATTCATTTCAAGCAATTCAAGAACCTCAGCCGCTCTTTCAGGATCTTCGTCAAGTAACCTTTGGTATACATAAGGGCCGTCAGCATGATTGTCCACTGTTAAAACTTCTTTTGGTAAATTCCTATCATGAAGATCTTTTGTCCTGTCCATGATAAGATCAAGAACTTTGCGAGTTTCCTCATGGGAAAGGTCTTCTTTGGCAATTTCTGATCCCCTGCCTGAATAAACAAGGTGGTAAAAGCAGGCTCTGGGGATATTTTTTTCTTCAAGTAGATCAAAAATTCCAGGGATGTCTTTTACATTCCTTTTGTTAATGGTAAACCGCAAACCGACTTTGATGCCGACTTGCTGGCAGTTCTCAATGGCGGCCATGACTTTTTTAAAAGATCCTTTAACACCTCGGAATTTATCATGGGTTTCTTCCAGGCCGTCAAGACTGATCCCCACGTAGGAAAGCCCGATCTCTTTTAAAATTTTTGCCTTTTCTTTGGTTATCAGGGTCCCATTAGTGGAAATAACAGCTCTCATACCCTTGCTGACGGCATATTGTGCATATTCGACAAGTCTTGGATGCACAGTGGGCTCTCCACCTGAAAATAAAAGAACGGGTACACCAAATTCGGCCAGATCATCAATCATGGTTATACTTTGTTCATGATTAAGCTCATTGTCATAGGAAATATCTTCTGATCTGGCATAGCAATGAACACATTTAAGATTACAGCGTCTTGTCATATTCCAGACGACAACGGGTTTTTTATCTTTTGAAAATTGCAAAAGATGTGAGGGCAGTTGCCCTGATTCTCTTGAATATCTTAATGCATCTGATGGTTCTACTGTTGCGCAATAAAGTTTTGAGATTCCAATCATGTTATTTCTTTCCTGATAAGATCGTTAAGATAGGTTTCATTGTCTATCAAGGCATTTTTTGACAGGAAAAATCTATCTTTTCCTGTTTTTTCACGAATTAGATTAAAGCCGTCATAATAATTATCATAAATTTTTGATAATATTTCTTGATTTGTTGCATTATGGTTGATGAATTGTTCAATTAAAAAATCAATTGCATCTTCTTCAAAGATAATATTCAAGTTATAATTTTTTAATACTTCAATTTCAATTTCTTTGATTGAATCATGGACTTTTTTAATTTTGTTTAAGGCATCTTCAATTTCCATGACATTGTTACAAAAATAAAGCGCTGTCATATCACACCGGATTTGTGAAAGTGTAAGTCCATGACGTATGGAAAATATTTTTTTGTTATCATTAATATATTTTGAAATATAATCTTTATAGTTAAGGAGCGCTTTTTCATAAATATTTTCCCATTTTAAAGCATTCTTTTTTGCTAAAAAATCTATAAGACAGCCTTTGGGATCTTCTAAAATTTTTTTTGTAACAGTGAATTTTAAAAGATCATGGGATGGAAGTTTTTCTTCAAAATCAAGCAAAGCTTCTTCAATCGCACTGACAAGTCCACGAGCCCCTGTGTTTTCTTCATATGCTCTTTTTGCTATGATTTTTAAGGCCTCATCAGTAAAAATAATTTTTATATCATAGGCGTTAAAGTCAAGCCTTTTACTCAAAATAACTGGATTGTTGGGCATTTTTAAAATAGAATAAAGGTCTTCTTGGGTAAGGGTATCAAGAATACATCTAACAGGAAGCCTTCCAATAAATTCAGATTCAAATCCAAAGTTAACAAGGTCTTCAGCTTTGGTCAGTTTTAACAATTCATTTTCTTTTTTGGATTGTACAAGTTTTGAGCCAAACCCGATGTTTTGTCTAGATAATCGTCTCCTGATGACATTCGAAAGCTCTGAAAATGCGCCACTGACGATGAAAAGAATATTAGACGTATTTACAATCTGTTTTGCCCTTTTTCCTGTTTTCTGAAAGGATTCCAATTCCTGCATCATGGAAACTGGATCATGGGGAACTTTTAAATTAACATCTGTTTCTTCCATGGGTTTTAAAAGAGCTCTCTGAACCCCTGTTCGAGAAACCTGAGCACCAATTACACTTGGGCTTGAAGCAATTTTATCAATCTCATCAATATAGATAATTCCGCATTCGGCAAGCTGAATATCATCGTTGGCTTCCTTTACCAGGTCCCGGATCAAATCTTCTACATCCCCACCAACATAGCCGGTTTCAGAAAATTTTGTGGCATCAGCCTTTACAAAAGGGACTCCGATTTTTTTTGCAATGAGCTTGATTAGATATGTCTTGCCAATTCCCGTAGGGCCTAACATCAGAATGTTTGATTTAATATTTCCGGTGATTTTGGACAATCCATTCCCCATGGTTTGAGAATGCCTGATCCGGTTAAAATGGGTGCATATTTTTGTTGATAGAACTGATTTTGCTTTAATTTGTTTTACAACATACTGATCAAGATACGCAATAAGTTCACTGGGTTTGATATTAAAATTAATAAGACTTTTATTTTTTTTTAAAAAAGGTTTTCCAGAAAACGTTTCCTGTTGGGGAAGAACTGAAGGGGTAATGATTTTAACATTGCCGCCAAATTTTTTATTTAAAAATTCACCCAGTTCTTTTTCAATTTTTTTCGGATCATGTGGGATGTTATTTTTTTCTTTCTTCATAATACTGTAATATAAACAAGGTTAGGAATAATTCAAGATTGATCTGGTTTCTTTAGAGTTTTTTCTTCATATATAAAATTAAAAAAGCCACGAACAATAATTGCCCGTGGCTTGCAAATTTTTGGTGCCGAAGGGGAGATTTGAACTCCCACGGGTCTCCCCACACGCCCCTCAAGCGTGCGTGTCTACCAATTCCACCACTTCGGCATTGAGTCTTTTTATGAAACTATTGAAAAATAAGCCTTGAAAGGTAAAGAGTAAACCGGCCATTTAAATTCCATTATATCTCACATCTTATTTACTGGTCTGTTCAGCAGGTATTGAGGTTTTGGTCATAACTGATGAATCAGCCCGATGACCCGACATATAAGCCAGGCTCAATGAGGTTACCATGAAAAGGATGGCAACACCCGTGGTTATTTTTGTTAGTATGGTTGCAGGACCGCCGGCACCAAAAAGGGTCTGGCCTGCTCCACCACCAAGAGAAACGCCCATTTCAGCACCTTTACCGCTTTGAAGCAATACGATCAAAATCAACAAGATGCAGCATGTAACATGTAATGTGAGAACTAAAGTAGTCATATTATTTATATTTTATAATTTTAATAAAGTTATTTGCATCAAGGCTTGCTCCCCCAACAAGAGCTCCATCAACATCCTTAATACTCATTAAGTCTTTTGCATTCTCAGGTTTGACTGAACCACCATACAATATTCGTGTTGTATGGGCAAGATTGCTTGAAAATAAATTTTCAAGCAAAGAACGCAAGTATTGATGAACTTGTCCGACCTGGTCAACACTGGCAGTCTTTCCAGTACCGATGGCCCATACTGGTTCATACGCTAAAACCAGCTGTGCAAGCTCATCTGGACCAAAGCCTTTTAACCCATCCGACACCTGTTTGTCAAGTACTGAGAAAGTTTTTTCTTCATCTCTTTGAGTTTCCGACTCTCCAATGCAGAGAATAGGTTTCAACCCTTCTTCAATTGCAGATTTGATTTTTCTGCATACAGATGTATCAGTTTCTTCAAAATAAAGTCTTCTTTCGGAATGTCCGATGATGACATATTCTGCTCCGGCAGCCTTAATCATCGCAGCTGATACTTCTCCGGTGAAAGCCCCCTGTTTTTCAAAATAGAGATTTTGAGCCCCAATCTTAATTCTGGTACCCTCAATTGATGCTGCAACCAATGGCAGCGAAAGAAAGGTGGGGGCTATCATGACTTCCACATCTTGAATTTTTGAACAAAGACGGGATAAAGTTAAGGCTGTCTCTACAGCTTCAGGGCCTGTTTTATACATTTTCCAGTTACCTGCAATTAATGGGGTCCTGCTCATTTTTCGGCCTCCGATTAAATTATAAAGATTTTCCCACCATGACAGCAAGATCAATCATTCTATTGGAATAACCAGCCTCATTATCATACCATGAATAAATTTTTACCATATTGCCGTTAATTACATCCGTGCATCCTGCATCAACAATTGAGGACAGAGGATTAGAGTTGAAATCTATCGACACAAGAGGGATGTCACAAAATCCTAATATGCCTGTAAGGTTTTCATTGGATGCTTTTTCCAGAGCCGTATTCACTTGTTTTTTCTCAAGGCCGCCTTTTTGGGTCACCACAACTAAATCAACCAGAGACACATTTGGTGTTGGCACGCGGACAGATATGCCATTTAGTTTTCCTTCAAGTTCAGGGAGCACTAGTGATACAGCTTTTGCAGCACCCGTACTCGTTGGGATCATTGAGAGACCGGCAGCCCGGGCTCTTCTTAAATCTTTATGGGGAAAATCAAGAATACGCTGATCACCTGTATAAGAGTGAATGGTTGTCATCATTCCGCTTACAATCCCAAAATTTTCAAGCAAAACTTTTGCAACCGGGGCAAGACAATTAGTTGTGCAGGAGGCATTTGAAATAATGTTATGGGAAGCAGGGTCATATAAATCATGGTTTACACCCATCACAATAGTAATGTCTGGATTGTTGGCAGGTGCTGAAATAAGAACTTTTTTTGCCCCTCCTAAAAAATGTTTAGAAGCTCCTTCACGATCTCTAAAAAAACCTGTGCACTCGCAAACAATATCCACATTGGTATCCATCCAGGGGATTTGTCCCGGATCTTTAAACGCTGTTACATTGATGGTTTTATTATCAACAATAATTGAACTTTTGTTTACAGATACTTTGTTTCCCAAAAGTCCATGAACAGAGTCATATTCGAGGAGATGAGCACAGGTTTTTGTATCAGTCAGGTCATTAATAGCTGTGACTTCCACATCAGGATTCTTTAATGCAGCACGAAAAACCATCCTACCGATTCTGCCAAACCCGTTAATCCCAATTTTAATCGTCATTTCTGATCACCTTTAATAATGTTATTATAATAAAAAGAGTTATGTTCTTTTTGTTCCCTTTAAAATTCCGCTGGCAAGGGATATGCTTTTTTTCCCATGTTCGACAAGAGATAAGGCTAATGATTCCATATCCATTTTAGATCTTGCAGTAACCGCTTTTAAAAGGATAGGCAGGTTAACACCGGAAATAACTTCAACTTTTCCTTCTTCTAAGAAGGAATAGCTTAAGTTTGAAGGCGTTCCGCCAAACATATCCGTCAAAATTATAACACCATTGTCTGATGTGACTTTTGAGATTCCTTTCTTGATTTTTTTTCTCAAGGTGTCAGGATCTTCCTGAATATTAATCGAAACACAAGAAAGATTATCTTGGCTTTTTCCTAATATGAATTCAATTGTTTCAATCAGTGTTTTACCTAAATTTGCATGGGTGACTAATAATATTCCTGTCATATTTGTTTTAAATCCCGGTCAATATCTCTGTGGATCAGCTCGGGATTAAGCCCTTTTTTATTAAGATGTTCAA